>MDTB01010184.1_pt1 | contig 17755 bp, 18 predicted proteins | sample 811161 | NCBI WGS metagenome assembly MDTB01 (sample SAMN05326650, study PRJNA326480) | marine metagenome | isolation source: seawater | place: Mediterranean Sea | collected 2009
AGTCTATACAATCGTAACAACAATTCTAGCTATCAAATTAATTTAATTTTTAAAATAATTTTTTTTTGAAAGCTAATAAATCTCAAGGATGTAAAGATTATAAATTTTAAATTTTCACCAAAAATTGAGATATATGTAATGAGTGCATTAGAAAAAATGAAATGATAAATATTCTGTGTGATAGAATATCAATTGAAGCAATAGAAATCAGTAAGTAACATAGTATAGCAGTAGTTAAAATTATTTCGATAAAATCTGCTCAGAAATCTAATTATATTATAATTAATAAACTAAAATCTAATCCAAATATAAATTCGAGATATTTGAAGGAGAGAAGGATTTTATTTTAGAAAAATCTTACATAAGATTCTAACTATCATTTTAATCTTCTTTTTAAATTTGCCTTATCTTCATATTTAATTCTAATAAATAATAATATAGATTTAATAAAAGTAAAAATTAGTAAAGCTAAATAATCAGAGAAAATCAAACATACAGTCATGATTTCTGCTAGCACAACAAGATAATTAGGATGTTTAATATATTTATATAATCCATTTTTAATCAATGGCTCTTTTTCCAAAACTATTATTCTTGTGGTCCAGTATTTTCCAAGATCATAGATAATTTTATATCTGATGAATTGTAAAAAAACAAAAAAAATAAGAAATTTAAAATCGATTTGTAATGTTTTTAATGACAAAGCTAAAAAGTAAACAATAAAAATTATATGAAAAAAAACCATAAGAATATAGTGTGAAGAATGATGTTCTGATGCTCCATTATTAATTAAATTGACAGTATTAATTTTACTCAGAATCAATTCAAAAATTCTAGAAAAAATAATATAAATTATCAAAAAGTTATCTATCATCATTTCCCAATTTTATCTTAGAAAATGCAGTTGTAAAACCAGGGCCTAAAGCAATCATAAGAAATTTTCCTTTGATTTTTTCTCTGATTATTAAATCTAGAGCTAGTAACACAGATACCGATGAAACATTGCCATATCTTTCTAATATTTTTTTTGCATATTCAATTGAATAATGATTATTTAAAATTGATTCATATGCTTTTAATATCTTTGTTCCTCCTCCATGAAGTATATAACCAATATTTTCATCCTTATTAAAACTTGAAATTATTTTTGAAAGATTATTTTTTATAAATTCAGGTATTACTTTATCAAATACAACAGCTAATCCATCATTTTCGACTTCCCAACCCATAAAATTAAGCGAATTTTTCCACGTATATTCGTAAGTTTCATTTACTTCACAATATCCATTATCTCCTACCAAATATGAAGCTGCTCCATCTCCAAAAAGAGCTGTGCTAATAACATTTGATTTTGTTACTATTTGCGGTCTAAAGGTAAGACTACACAATTCAACATTACAAACTAGAACAGGCATCTTTATATTTCTATACATTTCGATTGCTCTATTTAAACCCATAACTCCTCCAGCACAACCAAATCCAAAGATAGGTAGTCTCCTAATACTATTGTTTAGGTTAAATATATTTATTAATTCAGCATCAAGTGTAGGTGTTAAGATACCGGTAGAATTGACAACAACGATTCCACCGACATTCTTTGCTTTCATATTTGCTTTTTCCAGCGTTTCAGAAATGCATTTTTTGAGGAGAGTTAAAGCATTCTTTTTAAATAAAAAATTTCTTTCCTTCCACGAATGTTCTTTTTTATACCAATCAAGGCTATTTACAAGATATCTTGTATTAACTCCGGAGTTAGAATAAACCCTAGACATTTTTTGAAAATTTAGATCATTTTTGGCAAATAATACTTCGCCTAGGTTAATTATTTCTTGCTGATAAACCTTATTTTTAGGAAAATGACTAGCTAGTCCTTTAATAAAACACATATTATCTATTTAGTTATTAAAATTTTTAATCACAATTTATTATTAAAAAGAATTTAATAACATTAACTGACTTGAAAACTTTATATCAAAAGACATAATTCTTTTATGGATGCAATTAAAATAAAAAATCTCAGCAAATTTTATGAGAATGGGTTCAAAGCTCTCAAAGATATTAATATTTCTGTAAGTGAAGGCGAAATATTCGCCTTATTAGGTCCTAATGGGGCAGGAAAATCAACATTAATTAATATAATTTGTGGAATTACAAAAAAAAGTACTGGTGAAGTAACTATTTTTGGAAAAAATAATATTTTAGAATACAAAATCACAAGATCATTAATTGGGTTAGTTCCACAAGAAATCGCAACCGACACCTTTGAGAAAGTTATCAACACTCTCAAATTTAGTAGAGGTTTATTTAACAAAAAACCATCTAGTGAGTATTTAGCATTTGTCCTTAAGAGTCTTGATTTATACACAAAAAGAAATAATCAAATTAGAACTTTATCTGGTGGAATGAAACGCAGAGTAATGATAGCAAAAGCATTATCTCATGAACCAAAAATTCTTTTCTTAGATGAACCAACAGCAGGAGTAGATGTAGAATTAAGACAAAAATTATGGGAATTTTTAAATAAGCTTAAAAAAGATGGTGTTACAATTTTTCTTACAACTCATTATATAGAAGAAGCTGAAAATTTAGCAGATAGAATTGCTATTATAAATGAAGGCAAAATAATATTAAATGAAACCAAAAAAAAGATTTTCGAAAAGTTGGGTAGAAAAAAAGTTATAATCACTCTTAATAATGCTAACTATAAATTAGGATATTTTAAGAAAAAATACCCAATAGAAGTAGATAAAAATATGTTAACTTTAAATTATAATGATAAAAATCAAAAATTTTTAATTTCGAATTTGTTAAGTGAATTAGCCCAATCATCAATAAAATTCAATGATATTTCAATTGAACAAAATAATTTAGAAGAAATATTTATTAAGTTAGTTAAGAAATGAATATAAGAGGTATAATTGCAATTTACAATTTTGAAATGGCTAGGACTTTTAGAACCATCTCTCAGAGCATTGCTTCTCCAGTTCTGTCAACAGCACTTTATTTTATAGTTTTTGGATCAGCAATTGGTTCAAGAATCGAAAATATTGACGGTATAGAGTACTCTTCATTTTTAGTTCCAGGCTTAATAATGCTAACAATTCTAAACCAAAGCATTTCCAATGCCTCATTTGGAATATATTTTCCCAAATTCAGTGGAACAATATATGAAATCTTGTCAGCACCAATTTCTCCTCTTGAAATAACTTTTGGATACGTATTTGCAGCAGCTAGTAAATCGGTATTAGTAGGTATAATAATATTACTAACATCGACTTTTTTTATAGATTTAAATATTTTATATCCTTTTTGGATGATCATACTTCTGGTTTTAATAAGTATAACTTTTAGTTTATTTGGTTTTATAATTGGAATATGGGCTGATGATTTCCAAAGAATTCAATTGATCCCTTCTTTTATAATTACACCACTCATATTCCTAGGAGGTAGTTTTTATTCAATCAAAATGTTACCAGAGTTTTGGCAGAATGTTTCCTATTTCAACCCGATTGTTTATTTAATAAGTGCATTCAGATGGAGTTTTTACGGAAATTCAGATATAAGTATTCACATCTGTATAAGCATTATTTTAATTTTTTTACTATGTTGTATTTTTTTAATCTCCTTGATATTTAAAAAAGGATATAAAATCAAAAATTAATTTTAATTTCAACCAATTCTATAAAGTTTAAAAAGGGTATTGTTGATGACAAGACACAGAGGAAAGTTTAATATTGATAATCCTGAACCTTACGAGCTAAGTCGTTCAAGAATTGAAAATTTCATTCAATGTCCTGCGTGTTTTTACATGCAACAAGTTGAAGGAATTCGATTTCCGACATTTCCTGGATTTAATATAAATGAAGCAACTGATATTCTTCTAAAAAAAGATTTCGATGAATACAGAGGAACAAAAAAGACCCATCCATTTTTAATTGAAAAAGGATATGAGTTTCTTGTACCTTTTGCTCACGAATATTTTGAATTATGGACACAAAGCCTTCATTTTGGTGCTCAAAACAGACTTAATTTTGACCATAAAAGTACAAATTTAAGAGTTGGTGGTGGATTAGATGATGTATGGTTAAACCTAAAAACCAATAAAATTCATGTCGTGGATTACAAGAGTACCTCACAAAAAAAAGATAATGGTCCCATTAAATTAGAGGATAAATGGAAATTAGCTTACAAAAGACAAATGGATCTCTATACGTGGATATTAGGAAAAAAAGGGTTAAACGTAGATAATATTGGTTTTTTTCTATATTGCGATGGCGATAGATTTTGTGAAAGAAAATTCTTAAATAAAGAAAAGGCAATAATGGAATTTAAAATGACATTAATTTCTTATAACACAAACTGGGATTGGATTGAAAATATTCTTCGTGATATTCATAAAACTTTAAGAAAATCTGAAAGACCACCACATTCAACTACCTGTGAATTCGGAAAATTTCTAAAAGATTCAAATTGATTAAATTTTAGAAAATTTATTAAAGTTGATTACCACCCTGTAAATACTTAAATAATATTTATATATTTTAGAATCATTCTTAATTAGATTCTTGTAACTAACACAAAAATAAGTATTATTGAGTTTTGACCTATGAATGCGTTATTATCTGTAATTAAAAACAACAAGGCTATATTTGTTGCAAACGAAGGAAGACTTTTAAAAAAGTGTTTTCTAGGGTTCTTAATTCTTGCATTTGCATTTCAATCAAATGAATTTGGAAATATTGTGAGAGATGTTTTAGTAGAGGCATATTTACAAGTTTCTGTTTTCGTAGGATTTACATTATTTTTATTTTTAGGCTTAGATTCTCTCACAAAATTTGATATTGAGAAATTTTTAAAGGTAACGAAAAAAATACATGTTGTTATTTCTACATTTTTAGGAGCATTACCTGGTTGCGGTGGGGCGATTATAATTGTAACTCAGTTTGTACAAGGAAGAATTAGCTTCGGATCACTTGTAGCAGTTTTGACTGCAACGATGGGCGATGCGGCATTTCTTTTACTATCTCAAAGCCCTAAAGACGGCATGATAATATTTGTTATCACTTGTGTAACAGGAATTGCAAGTGGTTATATAGTTGATTTTTTTCATAATGATAATTTTCTAAAAATGAGTCAGAATTTGAAAATCAAATTTGAAAATGTTGGTAATACCTTTGTATCTAAATTTAATTTTTTTTGGCTTTTTGCTTTTATACCAGGATTAATAATAGGTATTATCAGTGCATTTCAAATAAATTTAAATTCTCTAGTTTTATTTAAAAATTTTAATATGGTTGAATCAATCGGATCGCTTGGTGCAATAATTTCTATTTTTATGTGGACACTAAACCCCTTAAGTGACTTTCAATGTTCTACCGAGAAAACTAGATCTTATTTATCAAGAGTAATAGACACCACAAACTTTGTAACAACATGGGTTGTATGCGGGTTTTTAATATATGAGAGCCTTATATTTTTCACAGGAATAGATCTTGAAAGTATATTTGATATTTGGACTTCATTTTTGCCATTAGTAGCAATTTTATTTGGTTTTATTCCAGGTTGTGGTCCACAAATTGTTATAACAACTTTCTATCTAAATGGTTATATTCCATTCTCAGCAGAAATTGGTAATGCTATAGCCAATGATGGTGACGCATTATTTCCGGCTATAGCGCTTGCTCCAAAAGCAGCAATTTTTGCAACGTTATATAGTGGCATACCAGCATTAATTGTTGCATACTCCTACATGTTTTTGTTTGAATAATTTTCGGATGAGTCATTAATCGCTTTTAACTTTGTATTTCTGATATTCTTTTTCTTTTCTCTGTATCTGCAATCATCCTAGAAAGCCTTTTATGCAAATGAACTGCCAGCGTTTTAATGATATTATTTTCATTTTTAACAATCTCATAGAGTCTGTCAATATCTATAGACAGTCTATGATCCTTTTTTTTCCCTAATTCTACAGAGAGTTCTTTTATTAATTTGTGAACCTCAAGTCTTGATCTTGAAACTTTTTTATTGGAAATTTTAGATGATAAGAAATAATCTTCAAGAAATGATGAATTAATTTCTACTAATTCTGAACCAGTCACTGCTCTTACAGTTGCTTTTCTTTTTTCATTTAAAATAAGAGATAATTCACCGAATATTTCACCGGCAGCCATTGAACCAACAACTTTTTTTTCTATTTCAACATTAAATGACCCTGATATTATTAAAAACGCAGAATTCCCCTCATCTCCTTCATTTACTACACAGTCACCTGGAAGAATAGTTATTTTATTATCTGAGACATTAGCGGTCTTTTTTTTAATTGATTCAACATTTTTGTCTTTGAAATCGTGACCTTTAATCTGTTCAAAAGCTTCAATTTGTGCAATTTTATCTTCGTTGAAATTTTGTGAAACATTCTCTTCTTTTGCCTTTTCTTTTTCCTCAACCTGCTTTTTCATTAAACTAGAGTAATTTAAAAAAACTCTGAGTTTATGGATTGAGGATCTTAACTGATTTATTCTCTCATCTGTTATATTACTCATTGTATAAATTATAATTTATTAACTCATATAATTACATAACTAAATATATAAAATGTGATATTAATCTATTAATTTTGATAAATTTCAAAAATTTTTATTTTGATTTAAATCTTTTTATTTGACAACCAAACACTTTGATAAGGTGCTAGTTTTAAAGCACCAGACAAATCTTTTATTTCTTTCTTACTTACTAAATCATACCATCTTTCAGTTGTTATTAAATTGATTTCTAAAAGCGGAATTATTTTTTTGAATTTTGATAAATTACTTATACAAAAAATACTCTGACTCCTATCGATACTTTGCCTCCAAATTCCAAACAGACTTTTTTCAAGCTGAAGAGTAAATTGTGTTGCGTTGGGATGAAACGCTGGTTGACTTTTTCTTATTTTCACTAATTTAATTATTTCCGAATATACTTTTTTATTCACTGTATTTTTACTCAATAAATTTAATAATTTATTTAGATCCCAATTCTTTCTATTAATTGATCTAAATGTTTTTGTTTTTTTGAGTTTTAATAGATCGTTTTTTGATCCAATCAAATTTTGAATATAAATAGCTGGTATACCCTCCATAGAAAGTAATATTTGATGTGCTAAAATAAATCGTTTGATTTTAAAATTATCTTTTCCTTTATATGTTTCTTTAAAAGCGTCTAAAAGCGTTGTATTTACCTCATAGACTGTTTTTTTGTTCTGTGAAATTCTATACGTTAAATATGCACCTGAGTTTTGAAGGGTATTGATAAATTTATTTAATTCTTCATTAGGAAGTATACCTTCCAGTGGCCGCATTCCTATACCATCGTGAGTTGATAAGAAGTTAAGATATGAGTTTCCAAATTGAGCTGGAGGCATACTCCTTGACCATTGTTTTAAATAACTACTGTTTTCCGAAATAATTGAATGAATGACAAGTGGTGCAAGTGAAAAATTGTATATACAATGTGCTTCATTATTATTACCAAAGTAACTTAAATTTTCGTGGCTCGGAATATTAGTTTCAGTTATTACTAAACATTTATCCGAATAATTATCTATAAGTAACCTTATCAATCTTATTATCAAATGTGTTTCAGGTAAATTAATACATTTCGTTCCAAGTTCTTTCCAAAGAAATGCAACTGCATCTAGACGTAAAGCTTTAGAACCTTTATCAATATAAAATTTAATAATCTTTAAAAAATATAATAAAACATCAGGATTCTTAAAGTTGAAGTCCACTTGATCATGACTAAATGTACACCAAACGAAACGTGTTTTACCAAGAACTTTTACTTTTTTTGATAATTTGGAACTCCTAGGTCTCACAATCTTTGAAAATTTATCAAAGTTTTTTTCACTAGAAATAAAAAAATTTGAACCTGGATCTTCATCATCAAGAAAGTTTTTGAAAAGTTGGTTTTTTGTAGAGCAATGATTTATTACTAAGTCACACATTATGTTAAATCGTGATGATATTTTTATAAAATCTTCCCAGTCTCCATGTTCAAATTCTATTTTATCATAGTCAATAACAGCAAATCCATCATCCGATGAAAAAGGATAAAAGGGTAAAATGTGGACAAAAGAAAACTCTTTACAAAATTTGTTTAAAAAGAAGCTAAGAGTTGAAAAGTTATTATTTTGCTTATCCTTTATAGAATCAGCATATGTAATCAAAAAACAATCATTTTCACTCCATAACTCTCCCGATGATTTTTTTTTTGATTTTTTATAAAAAATCTTTTTAATTTGTTTGCCAATATCTTCAATTTCACGGTTATTGTGATTTTTATAAATTGATTTTAGGTAATTATTAATAGTTTTAAAATTTAATTCCGCCATTAAAAGTAACTAAACCTCATTATCTTTTTTAACTGTCCGTTTTAAATCATTTAAAAAATTTGGAATTGCAGTGTCAACTCTACTCCAAGTAGGTATATTTGGAGATTCCATCGGCGAATCAAGAAATATTTGACCAGCAATCATTATATTTTTTGCAAAAAGTTCTACAGCAGATTCTTCTTCATGCACATCAATTTCAAATTGATTCATTAAAGCATCCTTTTTGTAAATTTGAACAAAATCAAGTGCTTCTCGATAGTAAGTTGCTTTCAAAGATCTAAAAATAGACATAGAAAAGGTTTCACCTTGGGATGCTAGCTTTCGTATTATTGCTTTAATAATATCTGTAGACATTTTCGACAATCCTTTAGAGTTATCATTCACTGAAATGTCTTGATGTTTATGATCATAGTTATCAGCAATATCAACCTGACATAACCGATTGCCAGCGTAATTTCTGAACATTTCTGACAAAACTCCAATTTCCAATCCCCAATCAAAAGGTATTCGAATATCTTTTAATACCCGTCTTCTAAATGAAAATTCCCCTGCAAGCGGATATCTAAAAGAATCAATAAATGAAATGTATTCTTTAAATCCAATAGTTTTTTCCAACGCTCTCATAATAGGTGTAACTAATAATCTTGCGACTCTTCCCCTCACCTTATTTTCAGAAACTCTTGGGTAGTATCCTTTGCAGAAGTCAAAATTAAACCTAGGGTTAGTAACTGGATAAACCAATCTAGCTAGAAGGTTTTTATCATAAGTAAGTATGTCACAATCATGTAGAGCAATCGCTTCTGTCTCACCTAAAGATAAAATGTAACCCATACAATACCAAACATTTCTTCCTTTTCCCATTTCTTGTGGAGCTAAATTCTGCTCAGCAAGTTGAGAATCCAACTTTTTTAATCCTGGACCATCATTCCATAAAATCTCATGACGTTGAGGTAACTTAGAAAAAAATTTTTTTGCTTCTTCAAATTCATTTTTGTTTGCCTTATCTAAACCTACAACAATATTATTTAAGAATTTTACTTTTGATATTTCATCAATTATTTTTGGTAAGGCGACACCTTTTAGTTCAGAAAATAATGAAGGTAAAATCAATGTGATGGGTCTGAACTTTGTAAACTCAATTAATTCTTTTTCTAAGTCTTCATAAGATCTATTAGAAAAATTATGTAAAGTAGCTACAATTCCGTTTTGATAAAAATCTGAGATTTTAGTTCTCCATTTTCAAAACAAAGTCCAAAGATTCCTTCCAGCCTTCTGGAGCCTTTGATTGACTTAAATAGACATTATTTTTTTTTTTGAGAAACATTTTATTTTTTTCTCTTTTCACAATACAACTATAATCTGTTGATTCAAGCATTGAAAGATCATTTTCACTGTCACCTAGAGAAATAGTTTTGAAATCTGTTTTTAAAGAGGGAGTCAATATTTCTAAAAATTTTTTCAAGGCTTTACCTTTATTATAATTATCAGAAATATGAATAAACCTACCACCCTCTAAAACATTTAGATTTGTATCAATTTTTTTAATTTCAGATTTAAAATCAATTATTTTTTCTTTTAGATCTTTCCACAGTATTGGATTTGTAAATAGTCTTTCTTTACTTCGTCTTACACTGTCTATTTTTAAATTAGTAAATTTCATAACTTCTTTATTAGTAAGTTCACTATAAAAACTAAAATTAAATATCGATTTTAATCTTGAAATCATTAACGGTAAATTTTCCGCTGTTAAATAAGTCATCTTAAATGCAAAATAGTTCTTGTGAGTAAAAAAATTTTCTTTCAATTTATGATTGTTTAATATGTTTTCGTAATTTGTTGGGAAAAAGATACAAGCACCATTTTCGACTATAAAAGGTGAATCTAATTTCAACTTTTCATTTATTTTAATAACTTCACTAAAAGTTTTACTTGTATTAAAAATTATTGAAACCTTATTTTTAATTTCATTAATATAACCTTCAAGATTTCCCAATGAATAATTATTATGATCTAAGAGTGTTCCATCAATATCAGAAAAGACAAAATATGACATTACTTAAATAATAAACAATTACACATATATGAAAAGTTTAATATAATTTATTTAATTTTTTAAAAATAATTGTAATTAGATATTTTACTTCTTAAAAATATTTATTAATTTTTATTTTTTGTGTTTTTTTAATGTTTCTAATCTCATTATGAAAAAAGAATGAAATATATCTTTAACAAAATAAAACTATGAGTAATGCTTAATAATGGACTTCTATTGCGAACGAGTTAACTTAAATTTTTTTAACGAACCAATTAATATCCTATCAAATATCTTTTTTTTGATAGCTTCAATCATGATAGTTTTGAATTATTTTAAATTTAAAACAAATAAAGTTTTTTTTATTTTTCCTATCCTGATTTTCTTAATTGGCATGGGAAGCGCTAGCTTTCATTCTCTACCAAATAAAATCACATTAACACTTGACGTCCTACCGATTTTTTTATTCTCAATTTTATTTGTGTTTTTTTTTAATATAAAAATATTAAAACTAAGAAATGTATCAAATTTTTTATTTATAATATTATTTTTTACATTGTATTTTATACTTCCCGAAATCTTTAATTATCAAATTCTTAACGGTTCAGAATATTATTTAGCAAATGATTTTACATTATTGTTTTATATATTCTTAATAAAAAGAGAAAAAAAATTGTTAGTTAATTTAATCTCTATATTTTTAATATTCAACTTATCTATTTATTTTAGGAGCATAGATAACTATGTTTGTGAGAATTTAAATATAGGAACGCATTTCATTTGGCATTTTTTAAATTCAATTGTGTTATATAAATTATGCCTTATCTTTAAACACACGAATAGTTCGAAATATATACAAATGAAGCGTGATATATAATTAAGACAAATTATATTCAGTGTAAAAGCTTGATATTCTGAATGTTGAGCTAAAGAAATCAAAATTTTAATTCTTGATTTATATAAATATTAAATATAATGTTAAATTATCGTTCAACCCGTTTGGGTCGGAAGTAGGTTAGATACCGAAGGAACGCAATAGCTTTGTCTTTCTGAATCTGCCAAGGTGAGACAAATGTATAATGAAATTTATAAAAATTCTAGAATAAGAAAGCCCTACAACAAAATATTTGATTGGGCAAAATCATTGCCTGAAAATGTAATTGTTAAAAAGAAGAATGAAGCAGAAAATCTCTTTAAAAAAATTGGAATTACTTTTTCTGTATATAATAATTTTGATTCAACTGAGAGACTAATTCCATTTGACATGTTTCCTAGAATAATATCTAGAAATGAGTGGAAGAAAATTCAAAAAGGAATCATTCAGAGGGCAATTGCTATAAATGCTTTTTTAAACGATATATATAATTCAGGAGAAATTATAAAGGCTAAGTTAATTCCTGATTACCTAATCTACAAAAACCCAGCATATGAAATAAAAATGATAGGATTTAAAGTTCCAAAAAGAGTATACAGCCCTATCATCGGTTCAGATATAGTGAGAATTGATGAAAATTCATTTAAAATCCTCGAGGATAACTGTAGAACACCCTCTGGAGTATCATATATGATTGAGAACCGAGAAATAATGATGAGAATGTTTCCTGAATTATTTGAAAAGCTAAAAATTGAAACTGTTGAAAATTATCCATCCTATTTACTTGAAACTTTAAAAAGTCTTATTCCAAAAAAATGTAATACTGACCCAAAGATAGTAATATTAACTCCTGGAGCTTTTAATAGTGCATATTATGAGCATAGTTTTCTAGCTGATTTGATGGGAGTGGAACTAGTTCAAGGAAATGATCTTTTTGTCGATGAAAACATTACATATATGAAAACAACCAGAGGGCCAGAAAAAGTTGATATTATATACAGAAGAATTGATGATCAATTTATTGATCCCATTTCCTTTGATAGTTCATCATTAATTGGAGTTCCTGGTCTTTTCGATTCATACAAATCTGGTCATGTTAATATTTGTTCTGCACCTGGAGCTGGAGTAGCTGACGATAAAGCAGTTTATACTTATATGCCCGAAATTATAAAATTTTACCTAGGTGAAGAACCAATTCTTGAGAATGTAAGAACTTGGAAATGTTATAAACATGATGATAGAAAATATGTATTGGCCAATTTAAAAAAATTAGTTGTTAAAGAAGTTCATGGATCAGGTGGTTATGGATTGATGATAGGAAGTAAATCCACAAAAAAACAAATTGAATATTTCAGAAAAAGAATTTTAGATTTTCCTGAAAATTATATTGCTCAACCAATTCTTTCTCTCTCAACTGTCCCAATTTTTTCAAAAAAAGATCTTTCGCCACGACATGTTGATTTGAGGCCTTTTTGTTTGGTATCTGCAAATAAAACTAGATTAGTAAGTGGAGGGTTGACTAGAGTTGCTTTAAAAAAAGATTCTTTAGTTGTAAATTCATCTCAAGGAGGTGGCGTTAAAGATACATGGGTAATAAATGAATGAATAAGTTATGTTAAGTAGAACCGCTGAAAATCTTTTCTGGTCAGCAAGATATATAGAAAGGGCTGATTCTTTGGCAAGATTATTAGAAGTCGGTTATAGAATTTCCCTAATACCAAATACAGAGTCAGGTTATATAAATGAATGGGAATCAATTCTTGAAACATCAGGTATAAAAAAACTATATTCTCAAAAAAATAAAGAAATTAAAAAAGAAAAAATAATTTTTTTTTTATTGTTTGATTCTGAAAATCCATCTTCTATTACAAATTGTATTAAAAATGCACGAGAAAATATCAGAATGGTGAGAACGGCAGTCACTTTAGAAGTTTGGAATGCTGTGAATTCTTCATATCATGGCTTAGAACAAAATATAAAACATACAAAAAATATTCTTAAGGAATTACCAGAAATAATAGAATGGGTAAAAAAACAAGTTAATTTAATACGAGGAACAATTTTAAATACTCAATTAATAAATGATGGTTACGACTTTTTAATATTGGGAACATACTTTGAAAGAGCTGATTTTACAGCAAGAATTATTAACGTAAAATATTTTATACTACTACCTAGTGTTAATTACGTTGGAAGCGAAGTTGATAATTTTCAATGGAGTATGATGTTAAGATCAATCTCTTCATTTAGAGCATTTAAGTGGGCATATGGCGAAGAAAATATAAGCTACATCAAAATTATTGATTTTTTGATTCTCAATATGACTTGTCCTAGGTCATTAATCTTTTCTATAGAAAAAATTAATCATCATTTAGAAAGACTCACAAAATTTTATAAACAAAATTCTGCTGCAAAATCAAAAGTAAAATTGTTACACAATAAATTTAAAAGATTGGATGCTGATAAAATATCTGATTTAGGGTTACACGAATTTTTAAAAACATTTATTAAAGAAATAGATTTTATTTATAGAGAATTAGAAAAAAAATATTTTTTTGGGATAAATCAATGAAAATTAAAGTTAAATTTACAACAACGTACTCATACAACACCATTGTTCCAAAATTAATACAATCTTTAAAGTTATATCCGACAATGAGTTCAAATCAAGAAATCCTAGATTGGAGAGTGTCTGCTAGTAAAGGTAAAATAATAGAATCCCATGTTGATGCTTTAGGTCATAAAATCTTAAATATTTTTAATACGAATTTAAATGGTAACTTAAAAATTACATCTGCAGGGACGGTAAGAACTAAAAAATTTTCAGGAGTTATGAAGGGATTGAAAGAAAAAGTAAATCCTCTTTGCTTTTTGAGACATTCCAAGCTAACAGAACCATGTCATAGAGCTGAACAACTCCTAAAACAAGTTAAAAAGAATTCCGGTGACCTCGTAGAGTTTACTCATAATCTGAATCTAATTGTTTCAAAGTCTATAAAGTATAATGAAGGTTCAACAAACACATTTACTTGTGCAAGCGAAGCCTTAGAAAAAGGTAAAGGAGTCTGTCAAGATTTTGCTCATATTTTAATTACTGTGGCAAGATTAAGTAATTTGCCAGCAAGATATGTTAATGGTTTTTTATTAGAAGACGTAAATTCTGGTATAAATTCAACTCATGCATGGGTTGAAATTTATTTGCATGGTTTGGGTTGGATTGCTTTTGACCCATCACATAAAAGATGTATAGATGAATATTATATAAGAATAAATTCAGGATATGATTTTTTAGATGCTTCTATGATAAAAGGTGTAAAAACAAATTATGTAGGCGATGAAATTCTAAAATCAAAAGTTTTTATTAATAATTGTCAGTAGTTTTAAAACATTAAATAGCGATTTAAGTCTTTATTAGAAATTTAAAAATTAAGTTGAATTTTTAATTTCAATAATGAATTATTAGATATGAGTTTCTTAATTATAATTTTTACATTTATTTTGTCTTTTAGTAATTCTCATTCTAAAGACTTTTGTAAGTACTCCACAACTACTAAAAGTGACGAGGTTAAATATACCCAACAGAAATCTATAAATGTTGATGATATCCTTGGCCATGTTATAAGAATTTTCAAAACCGAAACGTTACACAAAAACCCAAAAAAGAATTGTGAAGGTCTTAAAATTGTAAAAACTGATTTCTATGGAATCAGTGATTATATCCTCAAATCTGGAATAGTTAAGGGATATTCAATAGCCACTTACAGTGACGGTAGCAAAATTTATTCTAACCTCGATGGCATTGCTCAAACACCTAAAGATCAATCAAAAAATGGGATTGTTTTTTTAAGCATTACTATCACTGGAGGAACCGGTATTTATAAAGGGGTTAAAGGATTTGGCAATGGTAAGACAGAGTTTAACCCTGACACTGGATATTCTAAAGGTTTTACCAACCTTAATTATTCTATATCAGAATAAATTATCATGTTTTACCACGGTAAAGCTTCATCCTCATGAAAAAGTCCTCCACTTGGACCATCATCATCTAACGTAGCGAGTCGTAAAGAAGTCTTATAGCTATCTTGAACTTCAATTGGCGCGTTAGGACCACCTAATTCAGTTTTTACCCAACCTGGATGGCCGGAATTCACTTTTATATTAGTATCTTTTAGTTCTATAGCAAGATGGATTGTGTAGGCATTCAATGCTGTTTTAGAAGCATTGTATGCAAATTCCTTTGCGGGAGCTATTGGAGAATTTTCAGCAGAGTGCAATGTAAGAGAACTTAAAATAGTTGAAACGTTAACAATTCTTCCTGCATCAGATTTTTTTATCAATGGCAAAAGTTTTTGGGTAAGTGATATGACAGAAAAAAGATTTGTTTGGAATGTATCTTTTATATCTTTATCATTAACTGTAGAGCTATTAGTTACAAACAAATTTCCAGTAAGCAACACACCAGCATTATTAACTAAAATATCTAGTTTGCCATATTTATCGGAAATATAATCATGAACTTTTTGAGGAGCTTTTAAATCAAAAGCATCATATTGAAAAAGATCAACCTCAATTCCAATTGATTTCAATTTTTCAACCGCTTCTTTTCCTTTATGCATATCTCTAGATCCTAAAATCACGTTAATACCAGTTTCTGCTAATTTTTTTGAGGTTTCAAAACCAATACCTCTGTTTGCTCCACTAATAAAAGCTACTTTGTTCATGACATTTCCTTATTGATTAAATATTATTTCATTTTAAGCATTAAATAATAAATAAACATCTTAAATTTTATTTTTTCAATATTTGAATTAAAATTTATATTTTAATAACATGAGAAAAATCTAAATCCTCGACATCCTCAACATCTAATCTATAATTAACTTTTAAAGCTAAATATTATTAGACAAAAAGTTTGATAAATATTATTTGATTAGTATCACCTAGATGAAGAGAACAAGAAAAATAAAAATAAAAAAAATCTTTCAACTTTCTCCAAATATGAAAAGAATAACTTTTTTTAGTAATGATTTACATGATTTCCCGGAAAATGAGAATGGTGGATATATTAAAATTTTATTTAAAAAAAAATTAAATGATAAAAATAATTTATTTGCCCGACCATTCACTATTAGGAATTTCAGAAAAAATCAACTAGAACTTGATATTGACTTTTCACATCATCCTAATAATCAAGGATATGCTACTAAGTGGGCATATAGTGCGAAAATCGGAGATGAAATTTTAATATCTGGACCAGGCTCTAAACAATTAATTAATATTAATTCAAATTGGTTCTTTTTTGTCGGGGATATGACTGCCTTGCCAGCAATAACTGCATATCTTGAAAAACTTCCTGACGAAGCAATTGGATATGTAATAATTGAGATACTTTCGACACATGATAAGATAAATATTAAGAAACCAAAAAAAATTAAAATCCAATGGATAGTGAAATCAAATCAAGATAATGATTGTTTTATTAATGCAGTTAAAAATGTTAAATGGCTAGATCAAAAACCATATGTTTGGGTAGCTTGTGAATTTACAAAAATGAAGTATCTGAGAACTTTTTTTCAAAAAGAGAAAAATATTTGTAAAAATGACATGTATATCTCAAGTTATTGGAAATCTGGTTTAAGCCAAGAAGAACATAAAATTATTAAGAAGAAAGATTCATTGGGATGGAATGCATAAAGCAGATTCAAATCATAAGTTAATATTATTATTCAAGAACTTGAAAAATTTTTTAAAAGACTCAACATCGCAAATTTTAGAAGGTAAAACTTATAATTAAAAGAAATACGTCATTTTTGCAATTTAATTAATATTAAATAATTAACATGAATGATTTCTATTTCATATTTTTAGAAAAACAGAATCTTCTTTTCACTTACTATTAATAACTGGGATATTAGTTAATTTAATCTGTACTCAAATATTGATATTCTTGAAAAGATAAATTGATTATTTAAGTCCACATTTTTGAAGATTTTTATTGATATATCTTTGGCCTTTTTCTTTTATTTTTAGATTATGAATAGCTAACATTGATTGGACATCTTCTTCCAAAAAATGATTATTATTATATTTTCCTTGAAAAGTTTTTTGTAACTTTTGGAGTTTTTCATATTTAGACATTTCACTAGCTTTTTTACTTTTTTCACTGACTAATTTTAATAAAGTTATGCAACCAAGATCTCTTTCTTCAGAAGTTTTAGCATCAAGAGTAAGCTTAAATAGCACAGTTATTGAAAAAACTAATATGAACAAAAACAATTTTCTCATCATTGAAACTAAAATAATTGACACCTAAAAGTAATAAATTAAAAAAATGAACAAATCAAGAGTTGAATCAGATTTATAAAACCTGACTAAAGAATGGGGTGGCTGAGGGGATTTGAACCCCCGGCCTCCGGTACCACAAACCAGCGCTCTAACCAACTGAGCTACAACCACCATATTAAAGAAATATAAGTTA
>MDTB01055591.1_pt1 | contig 17751 bp, 15 predicted proteins | sample 811161 | NCBI WGS metagenome assembly MDTB01 (sample SAMN05326650, study PRJNA326480) | marine metagenome | isolation source: seawater | place: Mediterranean Sea | collected 2009
CGCTAGTTATGAATAAACATCTAAAAATAAGTATAATTTTGGGGATATCATGATGAAATCAAAAACGTTCGTTAAGTCACTACTGGCGATAAGTATTGCGTCTCTAACTACCGCTGCAGTTGCTGCTGATGAGCAGGACATCAAAGTAAATGCAAAAGTTGAAAAAATAATTGTTACCGGTTCACACATTAGCAAAGGTGATTTTGAGTCCGCTTCACCCGTTAAAATTTTAGACGCAGATGACATCGAAGGCGTAGGTGCAGTCAATGTTGGGGATTTACTGGCTAAAATGCCTTCAGTTGTTGGAGACACCACCTCAGCAAGCTCTAATATCAGTGAGCAAGACTCTGGTTTAAATACTGTCGCGTTGCGTAATCTAGGTTCATCACGGACACTGGTATTGGTTGACGGCAAGCGGTATGTATCTGGTATGTCAGTAGGATCTGGCTATGGTGTAGACTTAAACACAATCCCCACAACCATGATCCAAAGTATTGAAGTACTTACTGGCGGCCAATCTGCCGCTTATGGCTCTGATGCCGTTGCCGGTGTAGTTAATATTATCCTCAAGAAAAATTTTGATGGCGTTGCATTTAAAGCACAGGCAGGACAAAGTGGCGAAGGTGATAAAAACACCACTGATATTGAGTTTTCTATTGGTAAAAACTTTGATGACGGCAATGCATGGTTATCTGTAGGCTACTCAGAAGACGATGGCTTAATGGCAAGCGATCGTGATTACTCTCGTGTACACAAAGATGCTGTAGATACTGATGGAGATGGTATTAGAGATACCTCTGCTTACGTTGGTTCATCGCATGTTTTTGGCGGGCGTATAGATAAATATAACGGTGATGGCAGCTTATTTACCCGCACTGACGACCCTGCTACATCAGATGCATTTAACTTTCAGGATTTCCGCTCAATGATAGCGCCCCTTACACGACACTTTATTGCCAGTGGTTTATCGCTGGATTTAAATGAAAGATCACGCATGAACTTTACGGCTAACTATGCGCGTGTCGATTCGCGTGCACGTTATGAGCCGATTCCGCTTGATACTCGAAACGATATCTTTAAATTATCTAAAGGTGGCACAACCGGTATCGATATCGCAACCCACCCATGGTTTGCAGGAACGACGCTGGGTAATAACTTACTTAACGACGGCATCACGAATCTTGACGATGCCAGTTTAACATTCAGACGCCTCTATGAATTTGGTGACCGGGGTGCAGAAAATACTCGCAGCACATTTAGAGTTGCCGGTGAATATGAGTATGATATTTCAAATGATATTTACTTGAAATTAAGCGGTACTTACGGTGTTACTGACCAAAAACAAACCAACCACGGTGACATTAACTTAGACCGCGCTCGCTATGCATTAAATGTTGAAGACAATGGCGCAGGCGGCTATCAATGTGCCGACGATATTGCGCGCATTAATGGCTGTGTGGTGTTTAACCCGTTTGCACTTGATGGTATTTCCCCTGAAGCCGTTGATTATTTAGCTGCTGATACCAACTTAGAAGGCAGTATTGAACAAGTTGTGGTGACTGCTGTTGTTGCTGGTGCGTTAGACTTTGCTGTTAGTAATGACGTTGACGATATTGGTTTTGCAGCCGGGGTTGAGTACCGTGAAGAAAAAGGCCATGAAACTCCCGACCCATTACGCCAAGCCGGCATTGTACGAGGCGCAGCCATTGCAAAAACCAAAGGCTCATTTGACGTTGTTGACGTGTTTGGTGAGTTGCATATTCCACTACATGAAAAATTAAGCTTATCTGCTGCGGTACGCTTTGGTGATTACTCATCGGTAGGTAGCACCACAAACTGGACATTAGGGTTAGATGCACCAATTACAGACAGCATTCGTTTACGTGGTGCGGTAGCAACAGCAGTACGTGCACCTAACGTAAGCGACTTATACGCAGGGGGTACTGCAACTGCAGCACTGGTGACCGATCCATGTGATGGCCTAACCAATGCAGACACAGGTAATATTGCGGTAAACTGTCGCTCGGTTGCCGCTATTCAAGATCGTATCGATAGCGACGGCGCATTTAACTTAACGCAAGTAGAACGTCAAAATACCGCTGGTTTATTAAGCGGCTCTACCGACGTTAAAGAAGAAAAAGCCGATACTTTCACAGCCGGTATCGTGTTTACGCCTGAGTCAATTTCTGGCTTACAAATGTCACTTGATTATTACGACATTAAGATTGATGATGCCATCGCTAAAACAGACCGTACCGTTATCTTAAACCGTTGTTACTCTGCAGATCCAAGTAACTTTGATGCAAACTGTAATGGCTTAGTACGCCGTGATGGTCGCTCGGGTGCTGCACTGGACGTCAATGCTGCATCTGGAAACGAAAACCTAATTGAAACTAAAGGTCTTGATATTGATGTATCATATATGACTGATTTAGGTGATGGCGACTTGTACGTTGGCTTTGCTGCAAATATTTTAGATACTTACAGCATTACTGGCCTTGAAACTGGTGACAAACAAGAACTTGCCGGTGAAGTATTGTTCCCAGAACTGCGCTTTAACATTAATGCCTCTTACACAATTAATGACTTCAATATGTATTGGCAATTACGTTACTGGGATGAAACAAAAGACCGTAACGATAACACCGTGTTGACTGAAGAGCTTAATTCTATTGACTCACAAGTTTATAATGATGTGCGCTTTAGCTATAACTTCACCAACCAAATTAATGCTTACTTTGGTATCACTAACTTATTTGACGAGCAACCGCCACATTTAACAGCGGGTCATAAGTATCAACAGCAAGGGACATTAACCAACGGTACTGCATACGATTTAACCGGGCGCGCCTATTACGCCGGTGTTAAATTAAACTTTTAGTCATCCAACTCGCTTAAGTAAGCCGTTTGATACCTTAAAGTATTAAATGCAAGGTGGGCTGAACTTTCAGTCCACCTTTTCCCACTGCAGCACAAACCGAGAAGACTTTCATGATCACTACATTAATCGCCGATCAACTGTTTGATGGCAAAACACTGCACGTTAACCGCCCAATCAGTATTGAAGATGGCAAAATCATTGCGTTCGATACCATCAAAGGCGCCACTGAAAAAAAAGTAAGAGGTTTATTAACCGCCGGATTTATTGATACACAAGTTAATGGCGGCGGCGGTTATTTACTTAATCAAGATACCAATTTACATACCTTAAAAGCAATGAGCACGGCGCACGCTAAATTTGGTAGCAGCAGTTTGCTACCCACACTTATCACCAGCAACGTGCAAAAAATAGCGCAAACAGCCGACTTGATCAGTAACGCTATTGCACAACATACCCCAGGGATTATTGGAATACATTTTGAAGGGCCGCACATTAGCGAGCCTAAAAAAGGCATTCATAGCGGTGAACAAATTCGCAGCTTATCTCAGCAAGAGCTAGATATATATTGTCGTGATGATTTAGGCATAAAAATAGTTACACTCGCCCCAGAAAATGTCAGCTGTGAAATCATTAAAACCTTAGTCGCTCACAATGTGCATGTCTGTTTAGGGCACTCAAATGCGACCTTTGAGCAAGCACAAGCAGCCTTAGCTGCGGGCGCTACAGGCTTTACCCATTTGTTTAATGCGATGTCAGCACTTGAGTCGCGCGCACCGAATATGGTGGGCGCCGCGTTACTCGATGAACACAGCTGGTGCGGGCTTATTTTAGATGGTCATCATGTGCACCCAAGCTCAGCTAAGTTAGCGTATAGAGCCAAAGCAGCGCATAAAATGATGTTGGTTACCGACTCAATGTCGACCATAGGCAGTGAGCAAAGCCAATTCCATTTCGATGGTCATGACATTAATTTAATTGGCGACAAACTAACCAGTAATAGTGGTCAATTAGCAGGTTCAGCATTGAATATGATCACAGCGGTGAATAACGCCACACAAATGTTAGCTATTCCATTAACCGATGCCCTTAATATGGCCAGTTTATATCCCGCAGAGTTTTTAGGCATTGCAGACACGCGTGGACAGTTAAGCATTGGTGCTAACGCCGATTTAACCCTTCTTTCTACAACAAATTCGTCGCCCCGTGTAGTAAATACATGGATTGGCGGCAAAGCACTATTTTAAAATTACAGAGGCTTGAAATGAATAAATTAACTGGGCTGATTGCAGCCCCCCATACTCCATTTGATAACAATGGCGATGTTAACTTACCGGTGATTGACCAATTAGCAACATTACTTATCAAACAAGGCGTTAAAGGCGTTTATATTTGTGGTACAACGGGCGAAGGGCTTAATTGCTCGGTTGCCGAGCGTAAAGCGGTTGCGGAGCGCTGGGTAGCCGCGGCGCAAGGGAAGCTAAGTATTACTGTGCATACCGGTGCATTGTCAATTGTTGATACGCTGGAGTTAACTAAACACGCTGAAACACTGGATATTTTCGCAACTTCTATCATTGCACCTTGTTTCTTTAAACCGGGATCTGTTGATGAATTGGTGGATTACTGTGCTACTGTCGCAGCCGCTGCGCCCACCAAAGCATTTTATTACTACCATTCAGGTATGTCAGGCGTGATGTTCGATATGGAGCAATTTTTAATTAAAGCCGACAAGGTTATTCCTAACCTTGCGGGTATTAAGTTTAACCATGTTGATCTGTACGAATTCCAACGCTGTAAACGCGTGTGTGACGGTAAGTTTGATATTCCATTTGGTGTTGACGAATTTCTTCCTGGCGGCCTAGCAGTAGGTGCTATCGGTGCTGTGGGCAGTACTTATAATTACGCAGCGCCCCTTTACTTAGATATTATCGAGGCGTTCAATAATGGCGATCAACAAACAGTAACGGCATTAATGGATAAAGTAATTGCGCTTATTCGCCCACTGGTTCAGTACGGTGGAGTCGCTGCAGGCAAAGCTGCAATGCAACTGCATGGCATTGATGTAGGCAATCCTCGTTTACCAATTCGCGCACTAAGTGATGCCGAAAAGCAAGATGTGGTTGCAAAAATGCAAGCCGCAGGCTTTATGGATCATCAACCTGCGTAATAACCACTAAGTAGTGCACTGCTTCTTAGCGCACTATTGGGAGTTAATGTTTTGTTATCCCGTTATTAGCCGCATTTATGCGGCTTTTTTTATAGCTATAAAGCTAAATTATCACTAATAATGTGTTGTAATAATTGCCAACTTTGCAAGTTCTCATTAAAACTAGGAAACATTGTAAAATGATCAATACCCGCTAGAACATGGAACACAATATTAGCTTCGTTACTGCTGCTTACAAAACTAATAGCCTGTTTTATATTAACTTCTTTGTCTTTATCGCCATGCATAATTATATATTTTACGCTATTGTCAATTAACTGTGCGGGGTTACAATTTTTTATACGACTATGCCCATCAGCAAATTCACCAGCTAATAATTTTACTATTTGTTGTGGTTGCCCTAAATCATTGCGGCGCCTTAAATCAAGCACCCCCGCAATAGCAATGACTGTTTTTATAGCTAAGTACTCGGCTTTGTACAACGCTGAATTTTTATCTATCATACCGCGGGAGGCCGCCCACGTTGCTAAGTGTCCACCTGCTGAATGACCAATAATCATCACATTGCGTAAATCTAATTTATGCTCTGTCGCCAAGGTGGTTAAAAAATCGATGCCTTGTGCAACATCATTAAAAATACTGGGCCATGGCGCACTCACATTAGCGCCGACACTATTCATACGGCGATATTCTAAATTCCATACCGCGACATTTTTATTCGCTAAATATGCAACAATCTGTTTAGTTGGGTAACTGTCTAAACTATGGTTATCTTTCCAATAACCGCCATGAACCACAATAACAACGGGCAAAAACGCATCATTTTGTGGACGAAATAACTGACCAAATTGTTGTGAGTCCGCCCCATAGTGATAGATGTGCATGTTGAATCCTAATTAATTTTGTAAATCAGCAGTTGTGTTAAAAGTGCACCGCTGGTATAACAGCTACACCAGAGTACATCAAAACCTTGTCCTTATGGAATAAAAATAATAATGATGTATTACTCATCACTAATGCACACAGCTTGAAAGGAATAATATGAAAGTACTTGTAGGGGCGTACGCATCAGTGCCATCAGACGCTAGCTGGGATCAACAGGCTGAGCAATTATTTTACCGACAACTAAAAAATAATCCGTATATTGATGGTTTAGAAATTCCATTTACAGGTAAATTGCATAAATTTGATAATGACTGGTTTTATGCTCAGTTAGATGAGCGTTGGCGCTATGTTATTACCTGTATTCCTGGCACGATGGGAGAGCTTAGTAAAGACCCGCATTTTGGTATTGCGTCTAATAATGAAGCGGGCCGCCTTAAAGCTATTAACTTTTATAGGCAAGCCAATCAAGCAATAAAACAACTCAATAACCACTTTAACAAACCTGTGGTGACACATATTCAAATACACAGTGCACCGACGTTAAATGCGCAGGCATCCTCATCAATAAGCGCATTAGTTAAATCGCTGCAGGAACTACAAAACTGGGATTGGCACGGTGCTAAACTAGTGCTTGAACATTGCGATGCACAACGTGAAACTTACCCCAGCGAAAAGGGCTTTATGCGTTTAGAAGATGAAATCAGCGCCTTAACAATAGCCAACCAGCACGCTAAGCATACATTAGGCATTACAATAAATTGGGGACGCTCTGCAATCGAAGCACGTAGTGCTGATGGTGCTATACAGCATATGGAGCTTTGCATAAAAGCAGGCTTACTCACTGGGCTGATATTTTCTGGAGCCAGCAGTCAGTCGGCACTCTACGGCAGCTGGAAAGATAGCCATATGCCGCCACAAATAAACACTTTTGATCAGCCTATAAACAAAGATTCGGCGCTCAATGAGCGTGAAATAAATCGCTGTATGCAGTTGCAGCAATTGGCTAATTTAGACTTTGTTGGCTGTAAAATTTCGATTTTGCCACAGCAACAATCGTTAGCAAATAGAGTACGCTACATCGAAGAAACAGTGGCGATGATAAACCACGCGCGTTTGTCTATTACCACTAAATAAGGGTATTTTTCAGCTAAAATTAGCGAACTCCCTATTTTATGGTACGATAGGGTGATAGCTAAACAATTGATAGGTTTTTAAATGACATTAAAAGTTACTCGCCCAGTTGAACGAAAAAAATTATCTGAAACCGTTGAAGAAGAACTCGAGCGGATGATCAGGCAAGGTGAAATCGCAGAGGGTGATGCCTTACCATCAGAAAGAGAGCTTATGGCTGCTTTTGGTGTTGGTAGACCATCAATTAGGGATGCACTCGCAGCACTTGCACGCAAAGGTCTTGTAAAGATAAGTAGTGGCGAAAGAACCCGAGTTACCCGCCCATCCGCAGATACAATAATTGCTGAACTATCAGGGATGTCTAAAGACTTTTTGGCTCAACCAAATGGTTTAAAGTATTTTGATCAGTTAAGACGTTTTTTTGAGTCAAGCCTTGTAAGGCATGCAGCAGCATCAGCGACACCTAGCCAAATAAAAGAACTGGAAGAAGCGCTAGAGTTAAATGGAAAGTCTATCGAAAATGATAGTCAATTTAGACGGACTGATATTTATTTTCACCGTGTGATAGCCTCTATACCTGGTAACCCTATCTTTTTAGCTGTTCACCAAGCCTTAATGGATTGGCTAATTGACTCGCGTCCAGATCGCATTAATACCGCGGAATTAAATAAAAAAAGTTATGATGATCACGTAGCTATTTTTGAGTGTATAAAAAATGGTGATGTTGAGGGCGCAGATGCGCAACTTTCAGCTCATATAGACTATGTTTTTGATAATTATTATGGCTGATATAAGTACACTTTATAAATTAAAAAAAGGCTAATTTTAGCCTTTTTTTGTATCTTAAATGTTAAAACAATAGATTTATGCCGAACCTAGTGGTATAACAGGTATACACTACAAACAGGTATACAGTTGCACTATGAGAAAAATAATTACATTTTTATTGCTTCTAGCATCAAGCCATTCATTTGCGCAAACACAGTTAAACTGGCACCCCATAAAGGGGGGGGCTGAACATTTAACAGTAAATAAAAATACAGTTTACTTCGCAAATAATGACTCGGTATTTATTTCAAATAGTCATTACAACAAACTGATTAAATTCGATCTAACAAACAATAATGTTATCTCAATGCTTCCCCTTAGCCCGACTGAGGGTAATAGAGCGGCAGCGATCTCTCTACAATATGGCAAGAAAACGTTTATATTAGGAGGTGAGTTAGATTCGATTCAATCGACCTTGGTAAATGTGTTGCAGTGGAATGAGTCATCTAAAAAATTAGTGTCTTCTCAGTTTACTAATTTACCGCGTCCACTTAAGCAGATCAGTGCACAAATATATGAAAATAATTTATATGTGGCTGGCTTCGACCAACAATGGTATTTTTTTAAGATTGCAGTTGATAGTGAACAGCGTAAATGGACTCAGCTCAGCAGCGATATATTTACATCAACTAGTACTCGCCAATTAAAGTTAGCAATACAAAATGATGGAAAAAATGACCGACTTTATGCCATTTCTGAAAACTATTCATCCAAAAGTTATGACGCTAACTCAGCGTTACTTATGCATATGTTTAACCCTGACGCCAATACTTGGATGCCCATTGTTAATCGAACAGCTAGTCAACTTGTTGAGACAAACTCGTTAATTTATGCTTCCGCTTTAGGCCAGTCGCATTTATTAATTATTACAAAAAATGGTCACGCTAAATCGTTTAATACCATCACAAAAGCCTGGTCAAACTATGGAAGCTCAAATTATACATTTCATAACATAGTGGCTAATAGAGCGCACACTTATGCTCTAGCCACCGATACCATCACCGCTAAAACAACACTCGTTAAAGGCAATATTAATAATACAGCTCGTGAATTTGGCTGGCAAAACATGCTGGTACTAGTGGTTTATTTATTATCTGTTGTTATGGTTGGTTTATATTTTATGTTTAAAAACAAAAATACCGATGACTACTTTAGAGGGGGGCAATCTATTCCTTGGTGGGCAGCAGCCTGTTCAATCTATGCCACCATGTTAAGCTCATTAACCTACATCGCACTGCCTGCCATTGTATATCAAACAAACTGGGTACTATTAATTGGCATTTGGATGATTATTGCCGTTGCTCCAATAGCCGTTTATGTTGCTATTCCATTTTTTAGACAACTAGATGCCACTAGCGCATACGAATTTTTATCAAAACGATTCAATATGTCAGTACGCCTTTTTGCCAGTGGTTTATTTACATTATTTCATATTGGTCGAATGGGTATTGTAATGGCACTTACTGCGCTGGCTTTATCTGCAGTTACACCAATTAGTGCAACTGAGAGCGTGTTAATTATGGGCGTATTGTGCTTATTGTATTGCACTTTAGGTGGCGTAGAAGCGGTTATTTGGACTGATACTATTCAAACGGTAGTACTACTAATTGGCGCTGTAGTCTGCTTTTTTGTTATTATTGCTGGGTTGGATGATGGTTTTACAAGCTTCATTCAAATAGGCTTTGCAGATGACAAATTTACCATTGTAAACACCGACTTTAGCTTTGAAAGTATTACCACTTTATCTATTTGGGTAATAATTCTGGGTGGCATTGGGCAAAACTTATCAAGTTATACGGCCGATCAAGCCGTTGTACAAAGATACATGGTTACTAAAGATCCAGCTGCTGCTGCAAAGTCTATTTGGGCCAATGCTATTCTTGCTGCCCCTGGCGCCTTATTATTTTTCTGTATAGGTACGGGCCTGTATGCGTTCTATCAACTTAATCCTGAAAAACTCGATCCGAGTATTCAAATAGACCAAATTTTCCCTACTTTTATTTCTAATGAGCTCCCTATTGGGGTAGCTGGGTTAATTATTGCTGGTATTTTTGCAGCTGCGCAATCAACGGTTTCAACTAGTATGAACTCAATTGCAACCACAGTACTTACTGACTTTGTTAGGCCATTTAACTTCGTTAAAAGCGAGAAAGCTTATATGAGCCTAGCAAGAATTTTAACATTTGTATCGGGGGTTTTAGGCACGCTTGTCGGGCTTATATTTATTGACCCTGAAATCCGTTCACTAATGGAAGCTTACTTTAAAGTTATCGGTATGTTTATGGGGGCACTTGGCGGTATTTTTATACTCGGTGCATTGACCAAAAAGGCAAATTCGATTGGCGCAATTGTTGGCATTATTAGCGGAGTGAGCTTAATGATTTCAGCCTGGAAGTATGGCTGGGCTAACGGCTACTTATACGGGACGATTGGTATTCTAACCTGCTTAATTGTTGGCTACTTTGTTAGCTTACTATTTCCTGCCCACAATAAAGATTTAACCCGATTAACCTTGTTTACGATGAAAGACTAAGCAATATCAAGAGTGAAAGTTATGAAAAATTACACATTAGAAAACGAGTTAATTAATCAGTTGAAAAATAGCTTAATTGCATCATGTCAGCCTGTAGATAATGGCCCAATGGATAAACCTGAACATATTGTTGCTATGGCATTGGCAACACTTGCAGGAGGTGCAAAAGCATTGAGAATAGAAGGGATAGAAAATGTACGTGTGGTGGCAAAAGTAGTAAATGTCCCGATTGTTGGTATTGTAAAGCGTGATCTTGATGATACTGAAATTCGAATTACACCTTATGTTGAAGATGTAATTGCACTTGCGCAAGCTGGCGCCACCATTATTGCTTTTGACGGTACAGACAGACCGCGACCAGTGGATAGATTAACGTTATTAGCTGAAATTCATAACCAAGGCTGTATTGCGATGGCTGACTGCGCCGATTTTACTGGCGGTAAACTGCTGTATGAGGCTGGCTGCACCTTTATTGGAAGTACGATGTCAGGCTATTTAGACCTATCTCAAACACCTGAAGAACCCGACTATCAATTAGTGAGTGACTTAGTCAGTGCTGGTATAAAAGTTATTGCCGAAGGGCGCTACAACTCGCCTGAGCGCGCTGCAAAAGCAATTGAACTCGGTGCATTGTGCGTCACTGTTGGCTCGGCAATTACCCGCCTTGAACATATCACCGGGTGGTTTGTACAAAGCATTAACAATGCAAAGAGTGATATTTAATGATGAATATTGCCATTGATATTGGCGGCACTAAAATAGCCTGCGCACTTTTTGATAATGATCAAATCGTTAATTCAATAAAAGTTGACTCTATTATACATACTAATATTGATGACTTAGCTACATACGTTTACAACGCAATTGAAAAATGGGTACCTCAAGCCAGCTCAATTAATATTGCTTGCACTGGCCAAGTTAGCGCAGAATTTGTGAACTTTTTATCTGTGCGTCGTAAATTACCATTAAAAGCACAGTTAGAAACCCTAACTAGCTTACCCGTCACTATAATTAACGATGCCTCTGCAGCAGCTTGGGCTGAATACACGGTAAATGAGCAGGTAAAAAATAAAAACTTTATTTACATTACCGTATCAACAGGTGTGGGTGCTGGCATTATATTTAACAACCAAATAATCACCTGTGCCGATGGGTTTTGTGCTCACCTAGGCCACACCGCGGTACATATTCAATCAAACCACAACTACACCTGCCACTGCGGTAGAAAAAACTGTGTTGAGTCAATTGCCTCAGGCACAGCTATTGCCAAACATGCCAGCAAGGCACTAGGTAAAACCCTCAATGCAAAAGACGTATTTACAGACTACGCTGAACATCCTGATATTGTGCCTATTCTGGACAATGCCGCATCGGCAGTATCTGAACTAATTTGTAATATGAAAGCTACGTTTGGCAATGAAACGGTTGTTATTGGAGGCAGTGTGGGTTTGTCAGCATTATTTTTTAATAAAGTAGCTGAAAAAATTCAACAAGCACCGGTAATTTATCAAGTAACCTTGTTACAGCCGGTATCGGGTGCTGATGCCGATTTAATCGGTGTGCATCACTACGCTAAAAATCAATTAATAGAGAAGTAAAATGCAAGTACTCATATTTGATGATAAAAAAGCGGTTGCTGAAAACGCAGCAACGCTGCTACAAAAGTTAATTTTAGCAAAAAGCAATGCAAATATAGGCCTAGCCACAGGTAGTACGCCTATTGATTTATATAAGCAGCTAGTGTCGCTGTATAAAAATCAGCAGATCAGCTTTGCTCAGGTAAATACGTTTAATTTAGATGAGTATTACGATATCGATGAAAATAATAGTAATAGCTACCGTTACTTTATGAACAGCCAGTTATTCGATCACATAGATATAGATAAAAACAACACCTATTTACCAACTTGCAACGCCAAACAAGATCCCAGAAAACAAGGCGAGCATTTTGAGCAGCAAATAGCGGCGCTCGGAGGCTTAGATCTGCAACTTTTAGGCATTGGCGGCAATGGCCATATTGGCTTTAATGAACCCTCATCAAGCTTTGCATCTCGCACCCGAATCAAATCGTTAACTGAGCAAACCGTGTCAGACAATAGCAGAATGTTTTCTGCTGATGAGCAACAACCAAAAATGGCGATGACCATGGGTATTGCTACCATAATGGACGCTAAATATGTGCTATTAATTGCCACGGGTAAAAACAAAGCACAAGCGGTAAATGCTATGGTAAACGGTCCACTTTCGGCAAGTTGCCCGGCGTCAATTTTACAAATGCATAAAAACGTGATAGTGATGATTGACAGCGACGCCGCCAGTTTATTAGCTAATAAAGATTACTTTACCTGGGTCAGTCAGCAAAACCATACCATAAACGAAATATATGGGCAGTTTCCTGACCTATAACCCTGCTAACGCGGGGTACTACTCAACATTTAAAACATGCACACCGCAAGCGAACCCGTTAACCTTACATATTTTTCAGCCCGCTCATCTATATTTCACGATGAGCCGGATCGGGCTTAATGCAATCAATTGGGTGCTCACTTACACAAGTGGGGTTGTCGTAATGCCCTACACATTCAGTGCATTTACTATTTATAAGTAAAGCCACTGTTTTTCATTAAATCGTAATACAAATTAGTAACATAGCTTTTTATTTTAAGATGTAAATTACAGCCGCGAATTATGCATTTTATTCTCTGCTGCTTTGTTGATCTTAATCAATAAAATTCGCCGCAAGACCTGTATTTATATAGGTTCGTATAAAGTGAAAAGTCATTGTCAACGCCCACTAAGGCTCAATACACAAAAGCAAAACAACTTAATAGTTAAAATTGTTTTGCTCAATTAGTTAACCGCAATCACCTCCTGCAACTGGCAGAATAGATCCTGTAATATAGCTAGCTTCATCAGAAGCTAAAAATAAAATTGCTGCGGTCTGTTCTTCAAGTGTGCCGTAACGATGCATAAAGCTAGTTTCTTTTGTCTGCTCAACGACCTCGTCATACCACACTTCTTGCTCTTCACTTACTTTGTCAGTATTTCGCGGAGTAACTCGAGGAGGCGCCTCAGTCCCACCAGGAGCGGTCGCATTTACCCTTATATTATGCTGAGCGTATTCAAAAGCTAATGAGACAGTTAGTGCGTTTACACCGCCTTTAGCGGCAGAGTAAGGCACTCTATTTATTCCTCGTGTTGCAACTGAAGATACATTAACAATCGCCCCTCTTTTATTATTGAGCATTGCTGGAAGTGCTGCATGACAGCACCATAATGTAGGAAATAAAGAACGCTGTACTTCTTTTTGAATTTGTTCCGGTGTATAGCTTGCGTAGGGTTGCATCCAAATAGTTCCGCCTACGTTATTTATTAATATGTCCAGACGTCCAAAAGAGTTAATTGCAGCATCAATAGCTTGCTGAGCCCCTTCTGCCGTCTCTAAATCAGACACAACAGCAACAACTTCGGTACCTCTACTTTTCAATATTTCTGCAATCTTAAATACATGATCCGACTGATCAACGATCACAAGCTTTGCACCTTCAGTAGCAGCTCGGGTTGCAACCGTTAAACCAATTCCTTGAGCGGCTCCAGTAACAACCATAACTTTATCATCAAATCGATTGCTCATAATCACACACCATCTTTTGTACTAGTTGGATTAAATTTTTCGTAGTGAAATGATAAAGGTTTTATATTTTCTGTAGTTAAAAAATTCATTACAGCATCTACCATTGGTGGTGGGCCACATAAATAGACATCTGCTGACTCAATATCGAAGCTTATAGCATCCATATGATTAGTCACAAATCCTTTTCGCTGCTCTGCACATTCAGCATTAACGACAACCGTATCGTAGGTAAAGTTATCCATTTCCTCACTAAATACTTTAAGTGCATCTAGCTTGACTAAGTCTTGCATATTCGTTACGCCATAAAGCATATGAATCTTTTGGTCTGTCGGATTTTTTTTCAGTTGCTCAAGCATTGATAAAAGAGGCGCTAAACCGGTTCCCCCCGCAAGCATCACTATAGGATTTACGGGTGCGCGTAAATAAAAACTCCCGATAGGCCCCGTTACTTCAATTTGATCGCCTTTATTAGCCTGATTAGATAAATAATTACTCATCAGTCCACCCGGCATGTTTCGGATCAGAAAAGTGGCTGTTGTGTCACCTGGTAATGAGCTAAACGAATACGCCCTAGTTTTATTTATACCTGGTACATTCAAATTAACATATTGACCAGCTAAAAACCCCACCGGAGCCGATAATGTCATCTCTAGCTCAAAAGTCGTTGCAGATAGTTTATCAATACGAGAAACTGTGCCCATTACATTTGTAGTGCCTGTTTTACACATTAATGAAGTAGCAGGTACAGATATTACAACATCACTTTTTGGTAACATTTGGCATGTTAAAATCAAGCCTTCACTCGCTTCTTCATCTGTTAAAGCATCATCTATATACTCTTCACCTAAATCATATTGACCTTGTGAACATTTTCCCTTACATGTACCACATACACCGTCGGAACAGTCCATAGGGAGATTTATCTGATGACGATAAGCGGCATCTAGAACCGTTTCACCTTCATTACTTGTTATTACTCTCGTAATACCATCTTCAAAATTTAATGCTACATTAAATGACATAATACTCTCCCACTCTACACATGATAAACATCAAGAACTTGATTTATATAATCATTATTTAATATTATACGTTTTTCTTTAATGAGTGGCTGCTCGCCAGTTATGTCGATAGTATAATACTGTGTTCCAAAAAATTCGGATGTTTCGCGATATCTATGGCTTAAGGTATGAAAATTAAAACGCAAAGAAATTGAAGTTGAGCTTGTTGCTAGTATTTCAATATTCGTACATTGGTGTGTTGTTCTAGCCTCTGGCATACTAGCACCAGAACGCTCTGTTTTAATACGATATACACGGTCTTCTAATCCCGTTTTATTTGGGTAGTAAATCAGTGATACTTCTTTTTGTGGATCACTAATTAACTCATCATCGTCATCCCATGATGGCATCCAATAAGTTACATCTTTATGATAGCAAGCTAACCATTCATCCCATTTACGATCATCTAACAAACGGGCTTCTTTATATATAAAATCTTGAATTTGTTGATATTTCATTGTCTTTACCTCCAAAACTATTGGTTTGCCACAGGAATATATAAAGCGCGTTCTTTTTCAATTGCTCTAAGCATTTCATTGACCCAATGTTGGTGATGAAGAATATAAAGACCTTCGTCTTCAGGTTGGGTACCTGTAGAAATAGGTTTTAACCCAGCTTTTTCCGCATAATGGTCGCCACCTTCTAGCCAGTTTTTTGCACCCCGACTCATATCATTCCACTTTAAGCCACTCGCTTGATATCCACCTTGACAAGCTTTGAATTCCTCTAAATCGTCAGGTGTTCCCATACCACTTACATTAAAAAAATCTTCATATTGACGAAGGCGCTTAGCTCTATTTTCTTTAGATTCACCCTTTGGTGCAAAGCAGTAGATACTTATTTCAGTTTTGTCCACAGAGATAGGGCGAAGAACACGTATTTGTGTTGAGAACTGTTCCATTAAGTAAGCGTTTGGATATAAACATAAATTTCGAGTTTGATGAAGAATATCATCTGCTCTAGCCTCACCGACTTCGGAGATTAATTCATCTTTGCGACTGTAAATAGGTCTTGCAGCAGGATTTAAAAGACGTGTCCATAACATCATATGACCATGATCAAATGAATAGTATCCGCCTTCAGCCGACCAACCTCTGGCATCAACAGCTTCTGTGCCACCTTCATCGTAATTTCGATGTCCCATTGTCGACAAATAATTCCAGTGAACAGTACCAACATGATAACCATCGGCACCATTCTCTGCTGTCATTTTCCAATTACCTTCGTATGTATAACTCGAAGTACCACGAATAATTTCGATACCTTCAGGAGCTTGATCAACGATGTTGTCAATCACTTTCGTTGTCTCTCCTAAGTGCTCACTTAGTGGAAGAACATCTTCGTTAAGACTACCAAATAAGAATCCGCGATATGAATCAAAACGTGCTATTTTTTTCAAATCATGAGAACCGTCGGTATTAAAACTATCAGGATAACCACCTTTTTTTTGATCTCGTGCTTTTAGAAGCTTACCTGTATTAGAAAAGGTCCATCCATGAAATGGGCATGTCATAGAGGTTTTATTACCCCTTTTTTTTACGACATAGAGTCGCGCCACGATGTGAGCAAGTGTTTAAAATTGCATTCAAATTACCGTCTTTTCCACGTGTGATAAGTACAGGTTGTCTACCAATCGTTGTGGTGAAATAATCTCCAATTTCTGGTATTTGGTTTTCATGTGCTAAAAAGACCCAGTTACCTTCAAAAATATGTTTCATTTCTAGTTCGAATAAACGTTGATCTGTAAACATACCTCTATCACTGCGATAGATACCTTTTTTTGAGTCAACTTCTATGGCGGCTTTTACTTTAGCCTCTACTTCATTAAGTTCATTAATCATGTGTGTGTTTCCTATGTGTGTGCAGTTAAAGATGTGCTTTCTATCTTTACTGTGATGCTCTTTCGCGAGGATGCATATCCTGAGCTGCAGACTTGTCGGTTTTAACTAAACAAATATTAAATTCAACATCGAAGTAGTTGTCTTCAAAGCCATTTTCTTTAATAAGAGTTTTATCAGCAATCGGTCTTGCATCAATAACCAGTTCATCTTTTGTAGCAAACGCAAAATCATCATATGTGTATTTGTCACCAGATAAGTTAATTTGTGTTGTTAAGTGTTTATATGATGCTTTTGAAACAAAGTAATGGATATGTGCAGGTCTGTTTCCATGACGACCTAGCCCTTCCAATACCTTTATTGTTGAGCCTCCAGGAGGGCATCCATAACCACTAGGTACAATTGATCTCGCGGTATAATTACCGTTTTCATCCGTTTCAATACGTCGACGTAAATTGAATGCACTTTGTGAAGGGTCAAAGTACGAGTAACCTCCCTTACTATCAGCATGCCAAATATCAACAACAGCTCCTGCAATAGGGTTACCCTCTTCATCAACGACTTTTCCGTGTAGTAACATACCTTGGCCTGGTGTTTTTCCATCTACCATTTTAGCTTCCCCAACACTAAGCGGAGCGCCTTCAACATAGAGTGGCCCTTCTATTGTGCGAGGTGTTCCGCCATCCAATCCTTCTAATGAATCGCCCCGAGTTCATCGGAGACCAGTTTGTTTAAGTCAGGCCACTTTACCTGACTCGTTTAAATTATCATAGTAGTCTGTTTCATATTGAGC
>MDTB01082591.1_pt1 | contig 17751 bp, 20 predicted proteins | sample 811161 | NCBI WGS metagenome assembly MDTB01 (sample SAMN05326650, study PRJNA326480) | marine metagenome | isolation source: seawater | place: Mediterranean Sea | collected 2009
TGAATGATTATGAAACAGTTGCTCTTGTTGCAGGCGGACATACTTTTGGTAAATCTCATGGTGCTGCTCCAGAGTCACATAAAGGACCTGAACCAGAAGGTTCAAAAATACAAGAACAGGCAACAGGTTGGAATAGTAATTATAAAAGTGGCTTAGGTGTTGATACTATTAGCAGTGGAATTGAAGGTGCGTGGACAAGCAATCCAATAAAATGGGATATGGGATATTTTGATAATTTATTTGGTTATGATTGGGAGCTTACAAAAAGTCCAGCTGGAGCACATCAGTGGAAACCTAAAAAAAATGGTCACGATATTGATATGACTCCAGATGCTCATTTAAAATCAAAAAAAAATCTACCAATGATGCAAACAACTGATTTGTCTTTAAAAATGGATTCTAAATATGGACCAATTTCTAGAAACTTTCATAAAAACCCAAAAGAATTTGCAGATGCATTTGCAAGAGCTTGGTTTAAGCTTACACATCGTGATATGGGACCAAGATCTTGCTATTTAGGTCCTGAAGTTCCAAAAGAGCAACTGATTTGGCAAGATCCTATTCCAAAAGCCAAATATAAAATTAAAAAGAAAGAAATTAAGGCTCTTAAAGCAAAAATATTAAAATCAGGATTATCTATTTCTGATTTAGTAACAACAGCTTGGGCATCAGCTTCCACTTTTAGAGGCTCAGATAAAAGAGGTGGAGCTAATGGAGCAAGAATAAGATTAGCTCCTCAAAAAGATTGGAAGGTCAATAATCCACCTCAGCTATCTAAAGTTATTAAAACTTTAGAAAAAATTAAAAAAGGCTTTGATACTAAAAATAAATATGTTTCATTGGCTGATCTAATAGTTTTAGGTGGATGTGCTGCTATAGAAAAAGCTGCAAAAAAAGCTGGACATAAAATTAATGTTCCATTTACACCGGGAAGAGGAGACGCATCACAAGATCAGACAGACGAGTATTCATTTGGATTACTTGAACCCAAAGCAGACGGATTTAGAAACTACATAGTAAAAATATCTAACGGATCTTCAACAAAACCAACAGTATCAGCCGAAGAAATGTTAGTTGATCGTGCACAGTTAATGAAACTTTCAGCGCCTGAAATGGTAGTACTTTTAGGTGGTATGAGAGTTTTAAATACAAATTATGATAAATCATCCAATGGAGTTTTTACAAAAAAACCAGAAACACTTACAAATGATTATTTTGTTAATCTACTTGATATGAAAACAACTTGGAAAGAAACTGATAAAAGTGAGGAATTGTTTGAAGGAAAAGATCGTAAAACAAAAAAATTAAAATGGAAGGGCTCACGTGTTGATCTTATATTTGGATCTAATTCTCAGCTAAGAGCTATAGCAGAAGTTTATGCTTTTGAAGATTCTAAGTCTAAGTTTGTTGATGACTTTGTTGCCGCTTGGACGAAAGTTATGAATTTAGATCGTTTCGAACTATAATATATTTTTATTCAACTTTTCCCCAAATATCTTTATCATCGATCCAACCTGAATATTTACCAGTTCTAATTTTGCACCAATTATTTTTGCATTTTTTTACTATAAGCAATCTTCCACTCTCTATCTTTAAAATTGGTTTTGAAAAAAAAGAAGGTTTTTTAAATAATATCTTTTCTTTTAGAGTTATAAATGATTTTGAATTTTTAAGCTGAGAAATATGTATCCAGCCACTATTTTTTTTAAAATCAATAATTTTTCTAAAATTTTCTCTTTTGTCTATTACTTTTAAAGGTAAATGAATTTTTTTATATATATATTTTATTGGATAATCTAACCCAGGACCATATCGAACGTTAACTTTATTATTCTTTAAAGCTAAAAAATAAGTATTTTCTTTAGAAAAAGAAGGAATTGAAAAAAAATAAATAATAAATGCAAAATAAAAAAAAATTTTCATTTATTACATTTACATTTATAATATTTCTTTAATTTAACTTTTCTAAAATCTAAATTTAGAAAATTTAAAATTAAAATATAGCCTTGTAAATTTTTACCTATATCTAATATTTTTTTCAAAATCTCATTTGCTTGAAAAATTCCAACTATGCCAGCAACAGTTCCCAAAACTCCCTCTGACTCACAATTTAACACGTCATCTGATGGTTGAGTTTCTTGAAAAAAGCATCTTAAGCAAGGTAATTTTTTATCTTTAAAGTCAAAACTAAAAATATGACCATCAAATTTACTAATAGCTCCAGTTACAAGTATTTTTTTATATTTTAGACAAAAATCGTTTAATAAAAATTTTGTCGCAAAATTATCTGACCCATCAATTATATAATCATATTCGTTGATAATTTTTTTAAAATTCAATCTATCTAGTTTTAAATTATAAATTTTAATTTTAGTATTAGAGTTAATTCGATTTAATATTTTTTTAATGATCAATACTTTAAATTTGCCTATATCTTTTTTTTCATATAAGCTTTGTCTATGTAAATTAGATAAATTTACTTTATCATAATCGACTATACCTATTTTCCCTACGCCAGCTCTAGTAAGAAATTCTGCTGATGGACAACCTAGACCACCAGCTCCAACAATTAAAACTTTAGATGAAAGAATTTTTTTTTGTCCTAAAATACCAACATCCTTTAAAACAATTTGTCTTGAAAATCTATTAATTAGATTTTTATTTAATTGTTTTTTCATTTACCTGTTGAGCCAAATCCGCCCTCACCTCTTACAGTTTCAGGAAGTATATCAACTTCTTCGATATTAATTTTATTTACAGGAGATAATATCATTTGAGCGATGCGATCTTTATTATTTATAATAAATTCTTTATTTCCATGATTAAAAAGAATGATTTTAATTTCACCTCTGTAGTCGCTGTCAATTGTTCCAGGACTATTTAAAACTGAAATACTATTTTTTACAGCTAAACCAGATCTTGGTCGGATTTGAATTTCGTAATCATCTGGGAATGCGATAGATAAACCTGTTGGGACAAGGCAAGAACTTTGAGGAACTAAATTTATAGGCTTGTCTATAAATGCCATTAAATCCATTCCTGATGCTCCCACAGTTCTATAAGATGGTATTTCTACGGATGGATCTAATTTTTTAAATAATACTTTCACCATTAAGTCTTAATTTAATTGGTTTATGACTCTTTCAACTATTTCATCTGAAATTGCGGACTTTTTTTTCTTACTTAATTTTTCGTTTGTGAATTTTTCATTTTTATAAAAAATTTTTACCTCATTATAATCAGAATTGAAACCAATTGATTTATCAGAAACATCATTAGCAACAATCCAATCACAGTTTTTTTGAAATAATTTTTTTATCGAATTTTCTTCAACATTATTTGTTTCAGCAGAAAAACCTATTACAATTTTTGGTCTTAGGGAGTTATGTTTTGAAACATAGTTTAATATATCAATATTTTTTTCAAGATTTAGATTTATGTTATCTTTTTTTTTTATTTTTTCTTTTTTTATCTGATTTAATTTATAATCTCCAACTGCGGCTGAAAAAATTGCAACATCAACAGGCAATATATTTTGAGTTGCTTTAAACATTTCGTTTGCATTTTCCACCCTTATTAAATCAATATCTTTGCTAGTACTTAAATTTGTAGGTCCAGATATAAGTGTTGTTTCAAAACCATTTTTAGATAATGATTTTGCTAATTCAAATCCTTGTTTACCACTCGATTTATTAGATATAAATCTTATAGGATCAATGTATTCATAAGTTGGCCCTGCTGTTACTAAAGCTTTAAATTTTTTATTTTTATCTAAATTTGAAAAATAATTTTTAATTATTTTAATAATATCATTAGGCTCAGTCATCTTTCCTTCACCAAACTCACCACATGCCATATCACCCGTTTCGGGTCCAATTATTTTGTATCCATAGCTTTTTAATTTATTCAAATTATTTTTTGTTGAAGGATGTTCCCACATTCTAACGTTCATTGCTGGAGTTAAAAAGATATCTTTATCCGAAGCAAGAATTACTGTGGAAGCTAAATCATCTGAGGAACCTGAGCTTAATTTTGCAATTGAATTTGCTGTTGCTGGAGCAACTAATATCAAATCTGACCATCTAGATAAAGAAATATGGTCCATTTCAGATTCATTTTCTACATTAAATAAATCCTCATATACTTTTTCTTGTGAAAGTGAAGCTACAGATAAAGGTGTTACAAACTCTTTTGCACTTTTGGTTAAAATAGTTTTAACTTTAGCTCCTTCTTTTTTTAAGAACCTGATTAATTCTAAACTTTTGTATGCAGAAATACCGCCACAAATAATAAGTAATATTTTTTTTTCTAGCAAATTATTCATCGAGTTGATTAAAATACTAATAGACCAATAATTACAAGCAATAATAATCCAATAATGGTCTGATTTCTGAAAGCAATAATTTCTAATTTTTTTTCATTTAATGCCAAATAAGAATTTGAACTTTCAGGAATTTGGCCACTAGCTAAAAAAGATAAAGCTTGATTTGCCTTATCAATTAATTCTGGAAATTCGGGTAATTTTTTGATTGCCTCTGTTGTATCTTTTAATTTATCATTTAAAGAATTAAATGGATCTTTAGTTTCTTTTAACCAATTTTCTAAAACTGGTCTTGAAGTTTCCCAAATATTAGTGTTTGGATTTAATTTTCTTGCGACTCCCTCTACAACAACCATGGTTTTTTGAAGTAATAATAACTGTGGTTGTGTTTGCATATTAAATTTTTCTGTGATTTCAAATAATTGTTTTAATAATTTACCTCCAGAAATATCTTTAACGGAATGACCAAAAATAGGTTCTCCAATTGATCGAAGTGCTTGTGCAAGGTCATCTATAGATACATTTTTAGGTACTAATCCTGCCAAAATATGAACTTCGGCAACTTTTTTATAATCTCTTTTAATAAATCCAAAAAGAATTTCAGCTAAAAATCTTTTATTTAGTTTATCTAGTCTTCCCATTATACCAAAATCAATAGGTATAATTTGACTATTGTTATCTATAAAAATATTTCCTTGGTGCATATCCGCATGAAAAAAACCGTCTCTTATTGCGTGCCTTAGAAAATGTTGAATTATATTTGTTGCAATTTTATTGGTGTCAATATTTTTATTTTGTAATATTTCGGTTTCTCGAATCGAAACACCTTCTATCCAATCTAGTGTCAAAACATTTTGACTTGTAAAAGTCCAATATATCTCTGGCACCTTGAAACCTAAATCATTTTTAGTATTTTCCGCATATTCATTTGCTGCAGCAGCCTCAAATCTTAAATCCATTTCATGGTTAGTGATTTCTTTAAGCAAAAAAACAACCTCTACCAATTTTAATCTTTTTGTTTTTTTTATAATTGACTCAGCAAAATATGCTAGTAGCATTAAAGCATCAATTTCCTCATTAAATATCTTTTTTATATTTGGTCGTAGGATTTTTATTGCAACATCTTTTAAAATACCCTTATCATTAATTTGTGCTTTATGAACTTGAGCTATTGATGCCGCAGCCACAGGTTCACTTATATTAATTAAAGATTTGAAAACTTTATCACCAAGATCTTGTTTAATAATTTCTTTGGCTTCATTGGTAGGAAAGGGAGGAAGCTTATCTTGTAATGTTTCCAACTGTCTAGATAATTCATCTCCAATAATATCTGGTCTTGTTGCCAAAAATTGTCCAAGTTTTATAAATGTAGTACCCATCGATTGTAGAGAATTAGAAAATCTTTCTTCTTCTTTTACATTAAAGTTAATTTGATCTTTTTTTGAAAAAGAAAATGAAAATAATTTAAAAAATATTTTTATAGAAAAAGGTGGTTTGTGAGTTTTTGATATTATATTTAAAGTATCTGAAAGTGCTAATTTTCTAGCTATTTTAAAAAGTATAATAAGTTTTTTTATCATTATAATTTCCACCCAGAATGAATTGCTACAATACCGTTATTCAAATTTCTAAAATCACAATTTTGAAATTTACTTTTTTTCATTAATTCCAGCAACTCAATTTGATTTATAAATTTATTGATACTATTTACTAAATATTCATACGGTTCTTTATGTCCTACAACAACTTTTCCAATTAAAGGAATTAATTTTGCATAATTATTATAAAAGAAATTAAGATTAGAATTTTCTATTTTTGAAAATTCAAGACATAAAAATCTTCCCCCGGGTTTTAATACACGATAAGCTTCAGATAATGCCTTAGTCAAATTTTTTGTATTACGCAAACCAAAACTAATTGTATAATAATCAAACGAATTATCAGGTACTTTTAAACTTTCTGCAGGACAAATTAGCCATTTAATATTCTTAAACTTTTTAAGTTTTGACTTTCCAATTCTAACCATTTTAGTATTAGGATCAGCACAAAAGATTTTTTCTTCTTCTCCAACGTTATCTAAATATATTTTAGCAATATCTCCTGTACCACATGCAACATCAATTAATCTTTTATTTTTAGAAGGATTCATTAATTGAATTAAGTTTTTTTTCCAAATTCTATGGACTCCTAATGAAATAAAATCATTCATTAAGTCATATTTGTTGTATACTTTGTTAAATACGGTTTTAACTAATCCTTTTTTGTTTTGTAGATCCTGAAGCATGTTAAATTAAATTTATATATATATGACTAATAATATAGTGTGAAATGCCAGAATTACCAGAAGTAGAAATTGTCAAGCAATCCTTAAATAAAAACATTAAATCAAAAATTATTAAAAAAGTAATAGTAAGAAATAGAAATTTAAGGAAAAAAATTTCAAATAATTTTGAATTTTATCTTAAAAATAGAAAGGTAAAAAAAATAACAAGATTTTCAAAATATATCATAATTCATCTTTTAGATGACTCATTTTGTTTAATTCACTTAGGAATGTCCGGAACATTTCATTTGATAAAAAAAAAAAAGAAAAATAAATTAACAAATCTTAGCTTTTACAAATCTCCGACATTACCAAAAAAACATAATCATGTAGAACTTATATTTAGTAGTTTAAAATTAATATATAATGATCCAAGAAGATTTGGTTTTTTTGAAATTATAAAAAACAAAAAAAAATTATTCAATAGAATTAACCATTTGGGTCCCGAGCCATTTTCTAAAAGATTCAGTTTTATTTATGTTAAAAATTATTTAAAAGAAAAAGAAAAAAATATTAAAAATTTTTTGATAGATCAAAAATTTGTTTCTGGAATTGGAAATATTTATGCTAGTGAAATAATGTATCTATGTAAGATAAATCCTATTATTAAAGCTAAAAAACTAAAAGATGAGGATTATAAAAAAATTATTAATAATTCTAAATTAGTACTTAAAAAAGCAATAAAATACGGTGGCTCAAGCATTAGAGATTTTAGAAATATTTTAGGAGATAAGGGTAATTTTCAAAACCAATTTAGAGTTTATAAAAGAGAAAATTTAAATTGTTTAAGAAAATATTGTTCTGGCAAAATAGTCAAAATAAATATCTCAAAAAGGTCGACATTTTTTTGTAATAAGTGTCAAAATTAATTAATTATTATATTGACCACTTTAGATTCTCAAGTTATAAAATTTCGCTCATGGCAAATACAAAATCTGCAATTAAAAGAATTAGAAGAATAGCTCGACAAACAGCAGTAAATAAGTCAAGAAAAAGCAAATTCAGAAACGCTATAAAAAAAATGAACCTAATTTTACAAAGTAAGAAAAAAAAGGAAGCAATAGCTTTTTTACCTAAACTAAATTCTGAATTAATGAAAATTGCTAAGACTGGAATTATAAAAAAGCAAAATGCGTCAAGAAATATATCAAGAATAACAAAAAAAATTAATTCTCTTTAAATTTATCCACTTGTAGTTGACTCAAGATTTTTGAGAATTTTATTTTTTTGATAATAACTACTTAAAGTTGATTCAATTTTAAAGATCTACAACCAAAGGTAATTATACTAAATATAATTTTTTTCTTTTTAAAATCACCAGATATAGTTTAATTAAAGTAAACTTTAAATATTTAAATAAACTTTTCCCTTAGAGATTTTATTTTTAGATGAATAAATTATTTCGTTAGTAGGTTGAGATTAAATATATTCACTTACAGATTTTATTTTTTTTTAAAAAATAATAATTTTTTATTGCATTAATTTTATTATACCTTTAATTGGAATTCCTTCTTAACCATGAACAATAAAAATATTCTAAATAAAGATACGAAAGTTTTGTCAAGCGAGACACTTGATTGGAGTCTTGTTCAGTTAGAAATGAAAAAAAAATTAGGCAATGATATTTATGAGAGTTGGTTAAAAAAAATTAATTTTGTTGAAGAGTTAAATAACTATATTCTATTGTCAGTATCTACGAGATTTATAAGAGATTGGATTACTTCGAGGTATTTAGACCAAATTTTACAAATTATTAAAATTTTTAAAAAAAATATAGCCAGAATTGAACTAAAAATTGATGAAGGAAAAAATAGTGAAATTAGTCAAAGTTCAAAAAATAATTACCAAAATTTCAATAAAGTAGAAAATGCAAATATTTCGTTTATAAAAGATAGTTATCTTCAGTATAATAGAATCGATTCAAATAAAAATTTTGATAATTTTATTGTAGGCTCGAGCAATAAACTTGCTTTTGAAGCTTCAACTAAGGTTGCAGAAAACATCGCCTATTATAACCCTCTATATATTTATAGTGGTGTTGGAATGGGTAAAACACATTTATTAAACGCAATTGGATTAAATTTAAAAGAAAAATATAAAGTAATGTTCATATCTGCAGAAAGATTTATGTATCAATTTGTTAAATCAATTAAATCAAATGAAATGGTAAAATTTAAAGAATATTTCAGAAATACAGATATTCTTTTAATTGATGACATTCAATTTATGAATGGTAAAGAGGCAATGCAGGAAGAGTTTTTTCATACTTTTAATGCTTTGTTAGACAAAGGTTCTCAAATTATAATTTCTGCTGATAGACCTCCAAATAAATTATCAAGAATACAAGAAAGAATTAAATCAAGATTTTCTGGAGGACTCGTAGTTGATATTCAAAATCCAGATTATGATCTTAGATATAAAATAGTCAAAACTAAAATAGATGAATTGAATTCAGTTTATTCAAATCAATTTAAAATTTCAGATGATATTAAAAAATTTATAAGTTTAGAAATTAAAACTAGTATTAGAGAATTAGTAGGATCAATAAATAGAATAGTTTCATTTTCAAGAATTTATAATAAAATCCCTAATATTTCTGAAACTAAAATAATTTTAAAAGATTTATTAAATTTTCCAGAAAACAAAGTGACTATAGATCTTATTCAATCTGCTGTGTGCAAGTTTTTCAAAATAAGTAAAAATGAAATGTTATCTTCAAGGAGGTCAAGGTACTTAGTAAGGCCTAGACAAACAGCAATTTATTTAGCTAAAATTTTAACCTCAAAATCACTTCCGGAAATAGGTAGAGAATTTTCTAATAGAGATCACACAACAATTATTCATTCTGTTAAAACTATAGAAAGTTTAAAAAAGGAGAGTCCTGAAATAACTAATAATATTGATGTTTTAAAAAACCAGATTTTATATAATAAAGGAAATGAAATTTAACGTTAATCAACAGGATTTACAAAAATCATTAAACTATTGTCAGGGTGTAATTGAAAAAAGAAGCACTTTACCAATATTATCTAATGTTCTTTTAGATGTGAGTAATTCTAAGCTAACGATTACTGCAACCGATCTAGACTTAATTTTTATGCATGAAGTTAAAGATGTAGAGATTATTGAGGAGGGGAAAACAACAACTACCTCTTCAATAATGTATGACATTATTAGAAAATTTTCGTCAGGAAAAAAAATAAATTTATCACTAAGCAATGAAAGTAAACTTCAGCTAGAGTCAGAAAAATCTATTTTTCATCTTAATTGTATAAATGCATCGGAGTTTCCCGTAACAGAAGAAAATTTTAATAAAAATGAATTCATAGTTAAATCAAAAAAATTATTAAAACTTTTAAATAAATGTAAATTTTCAGTCTCAAATGACGAGACTAGACATTACTTGAGTGGTATTTTTTTTCACCAAAATCAAGTTGAAGATAAAATATTTTTAACAGCTGCTGCCACTGACAGTCATAGAATGTCCATATCAAAATTAAGATTAAATGAAAAAGTAGAATTTGAACCAATTATTTTGCCAAAAAAAACTATTTTTCAATTGTGCTCTTTGTTAGAAGATTATGATGGTGACGTAAAGATTTCTAATGTGAAATCCAAAATTAAGTTTGAATTAGATAATAGCATTTTAATCTCAAAATTAATTGATGGGAAATTTCCAAACTATTTACAGGTTATCCCAAAAAATAATGAAAAAAAAATGGAAGCTGACCTAAAATTATTTTTAGATTCTGTGGATAGAGTAGCATCAGTTTCTTTAGATAAAAAAGATGGAGTAAAATTTAATTTAAAGAAAGATATGTTAAATTTATCTGTAAATAATGCAAATAGTGGTGATGGGAACGAAAGTTTAAATGTTAAGTTTGATCATGAACTAGATATTAGTTTTAATTCAAGATACCTTATAGATATAGCCTCTCAACTGGATGGTGAAAAGATTGAAATGTTTTTTAATGAATCTGGATCTCCCGCACTGGTTAAAGATCCATCTGACTTTGATAGTATATTTGTAGTTATGCCAATGAAGGGCTAATTAATATTATCAAGTTCCATATAAATATTTTGTTCTAAATTTTTTAAAAAAATATTCTTTTCTAATCCTGAATTGAGGGGTTTTAAAATTGAAATTGTTAATTCCTTATGTGGGATTAATCTTCCTTTTTTAGGCCATACTCTACCAGAATTAATTGCTACTGGTTGACATTTTATATTTAAATTTTCATAAATTCTTCCCACACCTTTTTTAAAAGATGATCTATCCTCGGGTAGTAATCTAGTTCCTTGTGGAAAAATTATTAATGGTCTATCGGTTTTGTTTATTATACTTGAAATCTCATCTGAAAAACCAAGATTTTCTTTACTTATTTTATTTCGATCTATAGAAACTGACCCAATTTTTTTTAAATACCAACCAAAAATTGGAATTTTAATAAGCTCTTTTTTCAAAATAAATATTGGAGAATTAAAAATTGTTTGTAAAAAAAATGTTTCAAACATCGATTGGTGTGAAGAAGCTATGAAAAATTTTTCATTTCTTATTATATTTTCTTTTCCTTTTATGATTATTTTTGTAGACATAAATATTTTAAGACAAATTCCTGCCCAAAAACCCATCATTTTACCACCAAATAAAACTATAGATTGAGGTAAAAATAGAGATGGTAAAAAAATAATACAAATTAAAAAAATTCCTGTGAAAAAAAAAATTGAAAATAAATAATTTTTTATCATTTTAATCAAAAACTAAATCAAATCTTTTAGCTTTTGTCTTTTTTTAATAATGTTAATCTTAGAACCTCTTATTAAAATTTCCATTGGATATGGTCTTACATTATAGTTTGAAATCATAGACATGCCATATGCTCCTGTATCACAAATTACTAAAAAATCATTCTCATTTAAATTTTGAAAATTTTTTGTAGATAAAAACTTATCTGTACTTTCGCATATTGGCCCAACAAATTCATAATTTTTTTTTGAAATTTTAGATTTTTTTTTTGCTGGTAATATTCTATGTTTTGCCCCATACAATGCAGGTCTCATAAAATCATTCATTCCTGTATCTAATATTATAAAATCTTTATTTTTATTTTTTTTTATATAAATCACTTTTGAAATAATAATTCCAACATCGCCAATTATAGATCTACCTGGCTCAAAAATAATTTTTGTTTTTTTATTTTTTAAAAACTTGTAAATCGAAGTTTTATATTTTTGATAATCTAATTTTTTTGATTTATTATCATAAGGAATCCCCATTCCTCCCCCTAAATCAATAAATTCAAATTTATGTTTTGATTTTATGATAACCCTGTCGATAATCTTTAACATATTCTCATACGGTCTATTTTCAACAATTTGACTACCGATATGAACACTTAGGCATTTAAGATTAATATATTTTGATGTTCTTAAGTAATTTACTAATTCTAAAAAATTTTTTTCACTTACACCTAATTTATTTTCTTTTTTTCCTGTCGAAATTTGACTAAGTGTTTTAGCATCTGTGTTTGGATTTAATCTAATTCCAATATTTACAATTTTTTTTTTCGATTTTGCAATTTTTTCTATCTCAACTATCTCGCTTTTTGATTCAGTATTTATAAGTAATATTTCTTTATTTATTGCATAATTAAGCTCATCTTTTGTTTTTCCAACACCTGAAAAAACAATTTTTCTTGAATTAATTCCTGCTTTTAGAGCTTTCATTAATTCTCCTTGAGATACAACGTCTGCTCCAAATCCAAATTTTTTTATTTCACGTAATAAATTTACGTTAGAATTAGATTTTACAGCAAAACAAATTAATGGATTAATCGATTTAAAATTATTTTTAAAATTATTTATATTTCTTTTTAATTTTTCATAAGAATAGCAGTATAAAGGTGTGTGAAATTTCTTTGCTAATTTTATAGCACTCACTTTCTCTATAAAAAAACTTTTATTGATATATTTCATTAATTTCTAGCTTTTTAAATATTTATGCACTTTATTGAATTCAAAGATATTTTTTTTAGATTTATATTCAGGATCACCTTTTTTTCCACACGAGAATAGGAAAACTAAAACTAATGTAAATGTTAATATTTTTTTTATCATTTTAATTCCTTTTTATATTTAGTTATCATCTTTTTAATATTATCAAAAGCAGTTCCGGCATAAGATTTTTTTGAATTAATTGAATATTTTAGGTCAAAAATCTTTAAAACATCGATTGAAAGTTTAGGTTCTATTTTTTTTAATTCATTTAAATTTAGATCACTTAATTTTTTTTTATTTTTTTCAGCGTAATTTACAACTGATGCTGTTATCGTGTATGCTTTTCTGAAAGGCATATTATTATTTTGTACTAAATAATCTGCCAAATCCGTTGAGGTAATATACCCTACACTGGCAAGATCTAGCATTTTTTGTTTATTTGGACTAAAATTTTTAAGTATTTCATTAAGTATATCAATACAGTTATTAATTATTTCATTTGATTTAAAAACTATTTCCTTGTCATCTTGGAGATCTTTAAAATATGATAAGGGCAGCCCCTTTAATATTGTTAGCATAGAAAATAAATTTCCGAAGGTAAAACCTGTTTTGCCTCTTAAATACTCTAGTGGATCAGGATTTTTTTTTTGAGGCATTATAGAGGAGCCAGTTATTATCTTGTCGTTTAAATTTATTAAACCAAATCCATCTGAGTTCCATATTATAAATTCTTCAGCTAAGCGTGAAATGTGTAAAGAACATACAGATATTGTATATAAAAAATCTAAAACGAAATCTCTATCAGAAACAGTGTCAATTGAATTATTTGTTGGTTTTTTAAAACCTAATTTTTTTGTTGTAAAAATTCTGTCTATTTTAAAAGAAGTTCCTGACAATGCTGCAACACCAAGTGGGTTTTCAGAAAGATTTTCTAAATTATTGGTTAATCTTTGTTTGTCTCTTTTAAACATTTCAACATAAGCCATTAAATAATGAGCTAAAGAAATTGGTTGAGCATTTTTTAAATGTGTGAAACCAGGCATTATAATTTCAATATTCTTTTCGGAAACTTTTAAAATTGTTTTAATTAAGTTATTAAGATTTTTATCAATTTCAATTGTTGATTTTTTAATCCAAATTTTAAAATCAGTGATAACTTGATCATTTCTTGATCTAGCAGTGTGAATATAGCCAGCATCATCTCCAATTAATTGAAATAATCTATGTTCTATATTCATGTGTATATCCTCTAGTTTTTTATCAAATTCGAATTTTTTTCTTTTAATTTCTTTTTCAATTTTATTTAAACCATAAATAATTTTATTTTTTATCTTGAATGAAATAATTTTTTGTCTGAACAGCATTTCAACGTGTACTTTAGACGCCAAGATATCTTCCTTGTAAAGCTTTCTATCAACATCTAAGGAACCTCCAACTTTTTTGTATAAAAAAGAAGTATTCTTTTTAATTCTTGTACCCCAAACTGTATTATTGTTTTTATTTTTGTTCATGATATTTAACTATACTCATTTACTATGAAATTTTTAGCATTAATATTTTTAGCAATTTTTCTTTATTTAATATCAGCAACTTTGTCTTATTCAATAGAGAAACCTAACATAAAAAATATTGTATTAAATAAATCTCCAAAAGGTTACAATAATGTTGTTTTTAAAGATATAAATGACGTTGAAATAAATATTGATAGTCTTAAAAACAAATTAATAATATTAAATTTTTGGGCAACTTGGTGTGCTCCTTGTAAAAAAGAGATGCCATCTTTAGATTTATTGCAAGCTAATAAGAATTTAAATAATTTAAAAATTTTCCCTATTAATGTTGGAAGAGAAGATGTAAAAAAATCAATGGAATTTTTTGATGAATTAAATATTAAAAATTTAGAGATTTATTATTCTTCATCCAACAAATTACCGAACAAATTTTCTTTAGTTGGACTTCCAACTACTATTTTAATAAATAAAAATGGGGAGGAATTTGCACGTATTATTGGAAAAGTTGATTTTAATGATCAAAAATTTATTAATTGGTTAAAAAAATATAATTAAATGTTTAGTTTAAACACTACTACAATCGAACCAGATGAAGGAATTAAGGTTACTAGTGCAATAATTTTACTTCATGGGTATGGTGGTGATGGTAAAGATATAAGTATTTTATCTTTAAATTGGAAAAGATTTTTGCCAAATAATATTTTTTTGTGTCCTGATGGTCATGAAAAATGTTCAATTAATCCAAATGGTTTTCAATGGTTTGATTTAAGTGTAGAAGATCCAAAATATATATTAGAAGAGTCAAAAAAAAGCGAAATAATAATAAATAAATATATTAATGAAGTAAAAAAGAAATATAATTTAGAAAACTCTCAAATTTGTTTATCAGGATTCAGTCAGGGTTGCATGATATCAATTAATTTAGGATTAATAAGTAAAGAAAATTTTAATTGTATTGTTGGATTTTCTGGAAAAATAATAGATAAAAATGATATTTCGAAGAGAATTAAGTCAAGAACTAAAATGTTTTTAATTCATGGTGATAACGATGAAGTTGTTTCTCCTACAAGTTTACTAGATACAAAAGATTTTTTGGATAGAAACAATGTTGAAGTAAAAACTAAATTAATAAAGAATTGTGGTCATCATATACCAATAGAAGCATCCAGTTTAGCATTGGAATATATAAAAAAAAACTTAATAAATTAATAAAACTTTAATTAAGATTTAGTCCTATTGATTAATAAAATAATTTAAGCTAGTCTTATTTCAAATATGACTTTTGTAGATCAAAATATTTCTTTAGAAAAATGTCCAGCATTAGTTTTGAATGCTGATTATAGACCTTTGAGTTATTACCCATTATCGCTTTGGAGTTGGCAAGACTCAATTAAATCAGTTTTTTTAGATAGAGTCACTATTGTTAGTAATTATGATAGAGTTATAAGAAGCCCTTCATTTTTTATGAAGTTACCAAGTGTTATTGCACTAAAAAGTTATATAAGGCCACTTTCAAATCCTAATTTTACTAGATTTAATGTTTTTTTGAGAGATAAATTTTCATGTCAGTATTGTGGTAGTAAAAAAGAATTAACATTTGACCATTTACTTCCAAGATCTAAAGGTGGAAAAACTGACTGGGATAACGTTGTTACAGCTTGTTCAAGTTGCAATGTTAAAAAAGGAGGACGTCTTATTGAAAGATCAGGAATGAGGTTAAATCAAAAGCCTTTTCAGCCAACTACAGAAGATTTACATCGAAACGGGAAAAATTTTCCTCCCAATTTTTTGCACAAAAGTTGGATGGATTATTTATATTGGGATGTTGAATTAGAACCTTAGTTTAAAATTTTTCTGAAACACGAATAGCAATTTTTGATCCAGTTTTAATTATTTTATCTAAAAGTGAGTAAAAACCTTTCTTTGTAGCACCTTCTTCATAAGCAATATCTTTATGGTGTAATTCATCAGACCTAAATTTTTTTATTTTTTCTTTTAATTTTCTTTCGTCTAATTCTAATTGGTCAATTTGGTTTTGGTAATGTTCATCAATTACCTCCTCAACCGAAGCAGTACAAAGCATTGCAGCTTTTCTCCCCATTATTGTAGAGCCGAAACCTAGACCAATACCCAATAAATCCCATAAAGGTAATAGTTTTGTAGGTTTTATATTTCTTTTTTTAATTTCATTTTCAAAATATTGGCAATGCTCTATTTCATGAATTTTCATATTTTCAATTGTTTTTTTAAGATTTTCATCTTTGATAATTGTATTTAATGCTAATAGCTGACCCTCATATATTTTTACCGCTCCACGTTCTCCAGCGTGGTCAACTCTTATAAATTCTTCAATTTTTTTTTTATTTGCTTTTGTCATATTTAAAAAAAAGATTTAATAATATAGCACTAAATATTAATGAAATAATTGTATTAATTGTAGCAAGCGATAGACCAAAGATCCTAAATGATACATCTTTGCAACTAATTAGCTCTTGTTTAAGTTCTTTTAATAGATTTTCTTTAGATAAATTTAAATTATCTCCTTTTACATTACAAACTAAAGATTCTTTTATAAATCCTTGCTCAATACCATAATGATAAAAAGATAAAATTGATGAAGATACAAAGATTAAAAATAATATAAGAATAAATTTTTTTTCAAATTTTTTTAAAAGAAAAATTAAAAAAATAATTGCTATTGTAAGAAAATAAGGAATTCTTTCATATAAACAAAGATTGCAAGGTTTATGTCCTAAAACATATTCTACAAAATAAGCAAAAAAAATTGCAAAGATGCTGAAGAATAAAATTATATGAAATATTGTTTTATTTTTTATTTGATACATATTAATAAAAGATAAAATATACAATTAAAGCAAAAGATACAATTACTAAGCCAGTTATTGTAAACCATTTAGCCCCTTTTTTTTCAAATAAGTTAATAAATTTTTTTCCATATTTTTGAGTTAAAAATGCGACAATATAAAATCTTAACCCTCGAGCAATTAAGCTAATGATCAAGAATATAAATAAATTAAAATTTATCATTCCGCTGGCTATTGTAAAAACTTTATAGGGCAAAGGAGTGAATCCAGCCAAGAATAGCGTACCAAGCCATAACAATATTCCTTTTTCAGATGAAAGACTTGCTTGAAAGCTTAATAATTTACTTTCATAGCCATAAAAATTAATGACTTTTGTTGAAACTTCTAAAAATGCTGATCCAATAAAATATCCAAATAAACCTCCAAACACAGAAAAAAAAGTCGCAATCAAAAAAATTTTAATATATTCATCTTTTTTTGCAATAACCATTGGGACTATCATTATATCTGGAGGTATTGGAAAAAAAGAACTCTCAATAAATGAAACTATTGCTAAAAAAAATTTTGAACTTTTATGTGCGGCTAATTTTAAACATTTTTTAACCAGTTCTTTAAACATTTTTTGGTTTTAATACAATTTCAGTTCTTATACTATTTATTTTTAAAAGATTAATTAAGGAAAATGAGGGCGAATGGCGGAACTGGTAGACGCGCACGACTCAAAATCGTGTTTCGCAAGAAGTGAGAGTTCGATTCTCTCTTCGCCCACCAAAA
>MDTB01226617.1_pt1 | contig 17750 bp, 15 predicted proteins | sample 811161 | NCBI WGS metagenome assembly MDTB01 (sample SAMN05326650, study PRJNA326480) | marine metagenome | isolation source: seawater | place: Mediterranean Sea | collected 2009
ATTTTAGTGAGTTTTTATGCCAGTCTCGCATGAAACGATAGTAAGAGTGGCTGTGCCTTCTCCTCTTCGCAGGTTATTTGACTATCGAGTCAAAGATAACTGCCCTCGTGTTCCCAAATCACTTGATCCTGGGATGAGAGTCTCAGTCCCTTTCGGTCGCCGACAAGTTATTGGAATCATTCTAGAAATCACAAACCATAGCGAGATAGCCTCAGAAAAGTTAAAGAATGTCACGAATTTTGTCGACGAAACACCCCTCTTGACAGACAGGTTACTAAGACTTTTCAAGTGGGCGTCTGTCTATTACCAATTCCCAATTGGCGAAACCTTGTTTCAATCTTTACCGATTCTCCTGAGGAATGGAGAACCATTGCCTGAGCTCCGAAAACGATATTGGACAATAAGTGTCTCAGGACTCCAAGCTGATGAGAAATTATTGGTTTCGGCGCCAAGACAGAGAGCTTTACTACAACTGCTTAAGACTGAAATAAACTTAAAAGAAAGCTATATTTTGGAGAAATTCTCGAGATCTATTATCCTCAAATTGGCAGAACGAGGCTATGCACAGCTTAATCTGAAAGAAAACGAACGGGTCATAGATAGTGACATTTTAGTTGACACTCCGAAGAGGCCTAACCTGGAGCAGCGGATTGTTTTAGATGAGATTACCCTAACAAACTTTAATTGCTGGTTAATCGACGGCGTTACGGGCAGCGGAAAGACAGAGGTTTACTTAAAATGCATAGAAAAAATTCTACTGATGGGGAAACAGGCGCTTGTATTAATTCCTGAAATCAATTTAACGCCGCAGACAGAGCAAAGATTCAACGGACGTTTTAATGTTCCAATAGTGGTCTTGCACTCTGGAGTCTCTAAAAAGCAGAGACTGAAAGGCTGGACAAGGTCACTCACCGGCGAGGCCAAAATCATATTGGGGACCCGCTCTGCGATCTTTACTCCAATGAAAAGGCCCGGCTTGATCGTCGTGGACGAGGAACATGATAACTCATACAAGCAACAAGATGGCTTCAGATATTCGGCTAGAGATCTATCAGTGATGCGCGCGCAATATGAAAACATTCCAATTCTCCTAGGCTCTGCTACTCCCTCACTAGAGTCATTAAGAAATTGTTATGAACAACGTTATCGACATCTCATGCTTACTCAAAGGGCTGGTTTGGCAGCGATTCCAAAATGGCAAACTGTTGACATGCGTCAAGAAAAAATCGAGGCTGGTTTTGCTGAAACAACCCTGACTTCAATTGAGGAAACTCTTGGCAGGTCAGAACAAGTTTTAGTGTTCCTCAACAGGCGCGGTTTCGCCCCTGTCTTGCTCTGCAACCGCTGCGGATGGGCGGCCGAGTGCAAAAATTGCGATTCAAAAATGACTCTGCACCGGAGCTGCAATCAACTGATTTGCCATCATTGCGAGGCTAGATCGAAGCCGCCAATAGCGTGCCCCTCTTGCGGTTCTGGCCAATTGATTGCCACCGGCGAGGGGACCGAACGCAGCGAGCTTAAGCTTCAAGATAGATTTAGGTCAACCCAGATAATGCGGGTTGATCGAGATACTACAAAAAAACGCGGGCATATGCTAGAGGTAATAAAGACCGCACAAAAAGGTCATCCATGCATCCTCATCGGAACTCAAATGCTTGCGAAAGGACATCATTTTGAGCACGTAACTTTAGTAGTGATAGTTGATGCAGATTCTAGTTTGCTGAGTCCAGATTTTCGATCCACAGAACGGATGGGACAACTCCTGACTCAAGTGGCCGGCAGGAGTGGCCGAGGAAAGATCCCCGGGCAAGTTCTCGTGCAGAGTTACCAGCCCCAGCATCCCGTTTTGAAGGTATTATTAGAAAAAGGCTATGGACCGTTCGCTCGTCAACTGCTGGCACACAGGAGGAGATTTGACCTTCCACCATATCAATATTTGGCCCTTGTCAGGGCTGAAGCGGACCTGGCATCGCGCGCCGAGAGATTCTTGCTCTCAGCGAAAGCGACCGCAAGCACTATAAGAAAACCCTCCAAAACTCTGTTCTATATAGGTCCTTTGCCTGCTCTATTGGAGCGCCGGTCAGGCAGATATCGTTACATTCTCCGCATCGAATCGAAAAATCGCAGACGTTTAAATAGCTTGCTGGACGAACTTTCCAGAAAATTAGAATCTATTCACAGCGTTCGCTGGAGTATCGATGTTGATCCCCAAGAATTTTAAAGTATCGATTCAATGGGAGAGAGTATTTTTGTTATTCACTACTTAAGTGATTTACAATCGCCCTTGTCATGAGGTTATAGAAATGTCACGTAAGAAAAGTTCAGCAAAACGCAATGGGTCTGCAAAGACTACAAAAAATACGTCTCTGATATTAACCTTTTTATTTGGCATTTCTATCGGCGCCGGCATCATGTACATTTATGAACCTGGTCTCTCTGAGACAGAAATATTGTCGAAAATAACGGAGAAAGCGACTGAGATCTCTGTTCCTGAGCGAGCAAGCGAATTAACTTTTACCTTTATCGACACCCTAAAGACAGCTAAAATAAAGGTTCCAGATGAGAATCAGGAAAAGGCCATTCGCTCTGAAGAAGACTCCACTGCTTTTGTGCTCCAAGCGGGCTCTTTCGCATCTGACAAAGATGCGGATACCCTGCGAGCACAACTATTGCTTTTGAATCTAAAAGCTTCGATAGAGCCAGTCAAACTTAACTCGGGTAAAACTCGGCATCGAGTGGTTGTTGGACCATATCTAAATAAGGACAAAGCCAAACTATCACAAGATAAATTGTCGCAGAACAACTATGATAGTCTTTTGTTGGAGAGGGCGCTCTAAATCAGCCGATGATAAAAACATATAACCACAGTCTGACCAAAACGGTTTCCGTTCTGATTTTGGCTTTTGCGTACCAAATGATCACAGGTTTATCCTCTCATTCACTCGGAAACGATGCGAGAACTCCCCAATTCAATGGCCAGCGAGCAATGGACTTGATTCGAAGACAGGTCGAATACGGCCCCCGTTCTCCTGAAAACACTCAAGCAAAGGAGAACACACTGGAACTCATATATGACTCATTGAAGCCTTATACGGACTCTATTACCGTCTTTCCATTCGATTACAGGGGTTATAAAGGAAATAACTTGGTTGCAAAGTTCTCAAGCAACAAATCAGGTTACCGACCGACGCTTATGCTAGGAACACACTGGGATACTCGCGCGTTCGCTGACAAAGATCCAAACTATTTTAAACGAAATTCACCAATATCAGGCGCTAATGATGGAGCGTCTGGCGTGGCCGTCCTACTTGAACTAGGACGCTCCCTTTCGAGCAATCGCCAAGCGGTGAATGTGGACTTGATGTTTTTCGATCTTGAGGATATGGGAGGCATTAATGGAATGCCATTCTCAATCGGAGCTAGAAATTTCGTTGCGGATAACGCAAGCTACAGACCTAGCGCGGGCATTATCGTCGATATGGTCTGCGATAAAAACCTACGAATTCCTCAGGAAATTAATTCGCTAAATGCCGCGCCAGAAATAATGAACATGGTATGGCAGAGCGCGAAGCGTCAGCGATCTAATGTTTTCAAAGAGGAGCTAGGAGCGGCAATCATTGATGATCACATACCATTCTTGGCTTCGGGCGTTCCGGTAGTCAACCTAATCCACTACCCATTTCCCAGCACCTGGCACACTAGTCGGGACACGATAGAGAGGTGCAGCTCTGAGAGCCTGGAGCAGGTCGGACGGGTTTTACTAGATTTTATCTATACGTACCCATCAGGCTGATCGTTGGAAAAATCTAGAGTCAGCTAAGCGGCTTTCCGCAGAACTGATCCCAATGCATTTAGACAGTAATCGACATTTGTGGCGTTACTGGCGTGGCCCATCAGACCGATCCGCCAAACCTTGCCGGCGAGATGGCCAAGACCCGCTCCGATCTCCAAATTGAATTGATTCAAAAGCCGTTCACGGACCGACGCATCGGAAACTCCTTCAGGGATAGCAACCGTGTTTAACTGCGGCAACCGATCCTGCTCATCTACGATGAAGTCTATTCCTAGAGAATTCAATCCTTCTCTTAGTCTCAAGTGGTTATTTTTATGTCGGAGCCAACAACTCTCTAGCCCCTCCTCTTGAACCACTACGAGCGCTTCATGAAGCGCATACAAGCAATTCACTGGAGCCGTATGATGGTATGCTCGTTTGGCGCCCTCACCCCAATAACCCATTATAAGATTTAGGTCCAAGAACCAACTTTTAACCCGGGTTTTTCGTCTTTTGATCTTGTCAGCTGCTCGTTCACTGAAGCTAACAGGGGAAAGGCCTGGTGGGGCAGATAAACATTTTTGAGAACCAGAGTAAATGGCATCAATTCCCCAGTCGTCAACGTATATCGGCGTACCTGCGAGAGAAGTGACAGCATCAACAATAGTCAGGCAATTGTGTTCTGTCGCTAATTTAACCAGCTTCTCGGCATCGGATTGAACTCCGGTGGATGTTTCCGCGTGAACAAAGGCCACGAGCGCGGCCTCCGGATTTTCTATAAGCGCCGCTTCGAGCTTCGATCCGTCGACCGCCCGCCCCCACTCGTCTTGCACCATCACCGCCACGCCGCCAAAGCGCTCTACGTTTTCCCGCATCCGCGAACCGAACACCCCATTCTGGCAGATGATCACTACATCTTCGGGCTCCACCAAATTTGCGAAACAGCACTCCATGCCTGCAGATCCTGGCGCAGATACGGCAAAAGTCAGTTCATTGCAAGTTTGAAAAGCATACTGTAAAAGGGTTTTTACCTCATCCATCATGCCAATAAAGCAAGGATCAAGGTGGCCGATTGTCGGCCTAGCCATCGCTTTTGATACCCGTTCACTAACGTCCGAAGGCCCTGGCCCCATTAAAGTTCGTTTGGGCGGGTTAAAAGAAGTTATAGCCACTCGCGTTGTCCTTGTGTTAATGCTTTTAAGAGTTGACTGACGTAGCTTTCACAGACATGATACCGAGGTACGCATGAAATGCTAGCTCGGTTTGATGAATAGCGGGTATTTTGCTCCGATGCAATCAATCAATAAACAGATCTGCATCGCGAGAAAACCAATGCGTTGATAGGGCCCGTAACTTTTCGTAGATTAGAATGCCTGGCGATTACTGAAAAAGGGTTTGCCGAGACAGCTACATAGACTCCGAGCCGCCAGTAATGCTGCAAAACCAGCAATGCTATTCTCACCCACGGAGAAAGCGCTTGAGTAAACTGAAGCAAATTAATTTGAGTTTTAGGTTTCCCGCATCCAGCCGAAGTCTGTTCTTATTTTTACTTCTCGCTGCCGGCTACTCAATGGGCACGGATAGCGCAAACGTTTCTTTTTACCTTGATGAAATCGATCGAATTGAGGCTTCGAGCAACGCGTTCGACCCACAGTTGGGCGAAACTTACATGAGCTTGGGCAAATCGCTCATAGACGATGGCAACTTTCCAGAAGCTCAGGATGCCCTAAAGCGAGGAGTGCAGATTGAACGTATCAATTTTGGTTTACATAGTTTGTCGCAAACCCCTCACCTGATGCTTCTAGCCGATTTAGAATACGTTCTTGGCAACAATAAAGAGGCGCAGAAAGCACTAGAAAACGTGTACAGCATTGCGAGCAATCATTATGGAAGCAAGGACGCAAGAATGCTGCCTGTGCTCGATCAACTGCTCTCGTGGCAGACTGACCGTTATCAAAACATCTCGTCAAAAGGGGACTTCGATCATGTTATTGCGGCCGAGGTCACAGCGCTTAGAATTGCTAAGGTGATTGATTCAAGCGTCCCAATGAAAGATCCCAGGGTCCCAAATTATTTCCACAAACTTGCGGCCGTTCAATACCTCATAGCCAACCACATAAAGCGTCACGGTCTTCCGACTGATGTCGGTTTTGAGTTCACGACGGGCAACTCGGTGAAGGCAGCCAGCCCCTCGGCAGCCACGCATACTTATTATAGAAGAGGCAAGGCAGCCCTACTGAGCCGAATTGATTCAATAATACAGCAAGAAAATATTAACCTTTTGACGCAAGCAAGTGCAATTGCGGAACTAGCTGACTGGTATCTCATTTTCGGCCAACGCCAGCAAGCCGGCTCAGCATATCAAGTCGCATTTGATACACTGAAAAGCGAGGAAATCAGTGATCAGGAGCGGGATGAATTCTTTGCCCTACCGAGGAAGATCGATTTTCCATTTGACGAGTCGCTTCGGCCCATTGGCGATAGCAATCTAGAGGTATCACTTTGGATTACCGAAACCGGTAGGGCTCGGGATATTGAAATACTCAATCCTCCAGACGATCTTACAAAAGAAGATTGGAAGACTGTGCGCTCGGGACTCATGAAAACCCGTTTTAGACCAAGGCTGATTGAAGGATTGCCCGAAGCAATAGCACATACGTTACTGTACCCAATCCCCAAGCGCGACGTCTCAGAACAAGGGTGAGGTGGATTATGAATTTCAAGGCGACGCTAGCTTGTTCATATCGAATAGGGACCATAGCCACAATCACTGGCCTAGTGATTCTGACTTGCGGCTGTTCAATGCCAGAACAGATGTCTACACCCGCGCCGTCAAGCAGTGCGTCAACACCCGCAAGCTCAGATTCTGAGAGTCCAGGAGGTCAGGCAACTGGCGCGCCTGCCACGCTAGATAGCAGCAACTCGGGCGCTGGATCGACTGATATTCCCGTCGAAAACGGCGAAAATTTTGACGATGATGGGCCAAAAACACCCGGCGGCAGCGCGGACACGTTTGGCGAAAATCCGGATTACGACGTCAGCGCAGACATTCAGCTGGAAAAAGCGCTTGAAGAGTTTGATGACCTCTTCAAGGGTGAAATAACCAATTCCAACGTCGATATTTTAGATCCGATGGGCGCCGATACCGCGACCTCAGGTTCGAATGATCCGTTATTCGAAGAATTAGACGGGAACACTTCATTTGAAGAAGTAGCGGATTCCGCGCCGAGCAGTGCCGCCCCAAGCGGCGAACCCAGGGATCAGGAAGTTGGGGGAAATGCGGGCAATGTCGGCGCTTCGCAGCCCTTACCTGATGATATTGGAGATGGTCGGGGAGATAACGTCATAGAACGACAGATCCGTCAGGCAGCCTTGCAAGAATCAGACCCTGCGCTTAGGGAACAGCTTTGGGATGAATACCGACGAATGAAAGGACAAAAGGATTAGGACTATGCGTTTTGTAATGGCGGCAACATGTTTGAAATCCATAGCGTTGATGGGAATGTTGTTGATAGCTTTTTCTTCACAAGCGGCCATCGATAAAGTTACGTCGTCAACCCCAATCAGTCTGTTATCTCCGTCACGGGCGCTTGTGGTTGAAGAGCTCCTCGATGTCGGTATCTTGGTGCTAGACGATGGCGTGGACCTGATGGACGAGGAGGACACCTCATTGCCCGAAGTAAGGATGGCGGAGTCGGTCTATTTTTCCAGTCAATTACATAGGGTCCTCGAAAAGAGCGGTGCCTGGGGCGCGTTAAGGGTCATTCCTAGCAATGATATTGTAGTTGATCTCTACGTGAGTGGAGTAATCATTCAATCGGATGGTGAAACGCTTAATATCAAGGTCAAAGCCACGGACAGTAGTGGCAAAAAATGGATGGAAAAACAATACCAGCAAAGAGTGGGGAAATATGCCTATGATCGTCGGCTGAAAAAGACAGGTGACCCTTTTCAAAACCTTTTTATTCGAATAGCAAATGACCTACTGACCATGCGAGAAACGCTCTCCAGAAAAGAAGCTATCAATCTACGAAGCCTCTCCGAAATCCTGTTCGCCCAACAATTTTCGCCAGAGCCATTTAACGAATATACAACAAAAAAAGCGGGTAACACGTCAGAGATTTTGAGACTGCCGGCAGAAAACGACCCCATTTTAAAACGGATCCGAAAAATTCGGGATCGCGAGTACCTCTACATTGATCGTATGCAGGAGTACTATGATGAATTTGCCAGCAAGATGCATGCGCCCTATCAAGAGTTCCGGCGATCATCGTATGATTCTGTGGTTAAATCCAGGCAACTTAAAAAACAGGGTAACCAAAGAATGCTTGCTGGAGCCGGAATTATCTTGGCTGGTATCTATGGCCGAACTCAGAGCGATAGCGGAGCTGGCCGTCTAGCCAGCACTGTTGGGGCTGGAGCTGGGGGCATGATTGTTAAATCAGGCCTCGAGAAAAAACAGCAAGCAGCAAGCTATGACGAATCGTTGGCAGAGATGGGATCGTCTCTCGAAGCGACGCTGACACCGCAAGTGATTCAACTGGAAGATCGCACCGTAACCCTAACGGGCAATGTTGAAGCTCAATACCAGCAATGGCAGGAGCTCCTGGCGCAGATATACCGCGAAGAACGCGGCGCATTTAAAAATGACACCTAACACTGGTACCCCCTCTGCAACACATTCTCCGATCTCAAGCCCAAAGAAGTTAATTTTGTCTGCGCTTCTAGTGTTTGCCGCTCTGGTTCTACTTGTCCTTCCCCAACATGTCTCAGACCCTCTGATAAAGTCCCAAAGCCCAGCAGATAAGCCGTCCTCAAAATCTAGCGAGTTAACCCCTTCGCAGATCGCAGAGAAAAAGCAGTATCGCCAAGAGGCGCAACGGGTACTTTCAAAGATTGTGGAACTCATGAGAAAATTAGACCGAATAGGTGCCTCTGAGTGGGCGACAAATTCCTTGGATAAAGCCAAACAGTTGATCAAGAAAGGAGACGAGCAATATCTGAAGGCAAAGTACGAAAGCTCTATTGAAACCTTTGCAGAGACACTCAACATTCTAGAAGGAGTTTTCAATCGCGCCGAGGAGACTTTAAAAGTAGTTCTCGATGAGGGTTTCAAAAACCTTGAGGAACTTCTCGTTGACGATGCTGCTGCCAAAGCCCGTCTAGCGCTGAAGATTGCCCCAGAAAACGCTGATGCCTTAGAACTCGAAGAACGGTCAAAATTACTACCAAGTTTTATTCAGGTAATTTCCTTGGCAGAGAAGCATGTCCAGTTAGGAGAGATAGCCGCCGCAATCGAAGACTATGAAGAAGCTATGCAAATTGATAACCGGCATATACCAACTCAGAAGAAACTTAATATACTCAAGCAAAAAAAACGTGAGAATGACTTCTATGTCCAGATGAGTATTGGGTTACAGGAAATGGAAAAAAATCGCTTCGAAGGTGCACAAAAAGCTTTTCGGGCGGCCTCAGACATTGACTCGACTCGGACAGAACCTCAGCAAGCGCTTGAGCAACTCACTGCCCGCAGATCTCAATACAATACCAGAAAAGCCCTCGAGACCGCTTCTCAACTAGAGAAAATGGAAGAGTGGCAAAAGGCGGTGACTGTCTATGATGCATTGATTTCAGAGGATTCTTCTCTCACGGAACCAAAGATAAGACGTTTGAATGCCTCAGTGCGGGCCCAAATATCTATGCGAGCCGATGACATATTGAAAGACCCTCTCAAGCTGTTTAAGCCGGTCATATTTCGACAAGCGCAAAAATTATTAAGAGATATGAAAGGTATTGAGGGAGGAGAAAAATTCCAAATTCAAGTAGAGAACCTTGAACAAGCTCTCTACCTCTCGCAAGTCCCAATAGCGGTAACGTTTGGCTCAGACGGGCTCACCAATGTCACTCTCTACAAAGTCGGCGAATTCGGCGCTTTTGCTGACAAGATGGTTATGTTAAAACCCGGGAACTATCAGGTGGCCGGATCGCGAACCGGATTCAGGGATGTGCAAATCGAATTTACGGTGAAACTCAATTCCTCTAACATGTACATCGAAGTGCGTTGCACCGAGACGATCTAACCGACGTACCTTTAAAGGGTCCCAGGTGTCTATTCTGGGAGAAGCAGAGTTAATGCAATCCCTAACTTTTGAGTGCCCATGGATTCCGACCATCAAATATTAGAACCTGTCGCTTACAAACCGCTCGAAGGAAAGACTGAGAAGCTCGGGAACTCGATATCCACTGGCGCTTGGCTTGCGGGCCTATGTGCCATCGTCGCAGTCGTTCTATCGCTCTATCTCACCATGGCTCGATCTCTGATCGTCAATGCCTCACCATCTGGAGCCGATATCAGCATTTCGGGTTTCTCGTTCAACATAGGCGGTAACTTCGTGTTACTGCCCGGATCCTACGACATGGAGATCAATGCCCAGGGTTACGCCATGCTTAAACAGAAAATTACTGTCACTGACATAAGGACACAAGAAATAGATATAGCATTAAAACCCCTACCGGGTGATTTGGAAATTCAATCGCAAATCTCTGATCTAGGGGTGTCTATTGACGGTCAACCGCTTCAATTATTGCTCCCCGGCATCATAAAGGGGATTGAGCGCGGTCAGCATAGCCTTACTTTTAGTAGCCCAAGGTACTTTGATAAAACAATTCAGTTGGAGATCGAGGGCTTGGGCAAACAGCAGGCGCTGGAAATTTCTCTAGAGCCAGCTTGGGGGCACCTGGTGTTTACTTCGCTACCGACAGCAGCAACGCTTTACGTGAACGAAAATAAAATTGGACAGACACCAATACGCGCGGAAATCCTAGAAACTGGAAGCTTGGTCAAGCTCACTAAGCCTGGATTCAAAAGTTGGGATCAGGACCTCAGAGTAACAGCTGGCACCGATGAAAACCATCCTCTGGTTGAACTTCTTCCGGCAGATGGAATTGCATTAATCAGAACTCAACCCTCCGGAGCAACTGTCACCCTTGACGGCCAATTTGTGGGCTCGACGCCTCTGGAGGTTGAGGTTCCACCCGACGAAGAACATCAAATCCAATTGTTTCTAAAGGGTTATTTAACAAGTACCCAATCATTCACAGTCAAGCCAGAACAGAAGATCAATCTTGACGTTGCCCTCAAAGAAAATATTGGTCAGATCAAGCTTAATGTAACCCCAGAAAATTCAGATATTTATGTAGATGAAAAACTGATTGGGCGAGGCGATATGTTACTTCGGCTTCCATCGATGCAACATAAACTTACATTTACTAGTAGCGGATATCGTTCCCAGACGCTGGAGGTTCTCCCCAAACCGGGTCAGCAACAGGCAATTAGCATTGCTTTAGTTACTGAGGAGGAGGCGTACTGGGCGTCACGCCCAAGTAAGATTAGTGCATTTGGCGATATTTCATTGGTTCTCATTCGGCCTAAGCAGCCTTTCATGCTGGGGGCACCCCGACGACAACCGGGTCGCAGAGCAAACGAAATAGAGCGCTCTGTAGTGCTAAAACGTCCCTTTTATATTGCTGCCAAGGAAACATCGAACCGACAATATAAACTTTGGCGAGCCGAGCACAGTTCTTCTGCCATATCAGGGCAAACCCTGGATCTTCCTGATCAACCGGCAGCGCAAGTGTCATGGGAAGACGCCGCAGCGTTTTGCAATTGGTTGAGCGAGAAAGAAAAATTGTCTCCCTTCTATATGATCGAGAATGGGAGGGTAGACAACGTTGTCTGGGCAAGCAATGGCTACCGCCTCCCAACTGAGGCTGAGTGGGCTTATGCTGCAAAAACACGACCGGACCATTCAACTGCGCTATTTGCCTGGAATAACGATTTGTTCCCGCCCGAGAAGCCGACAGGAAATTATGCAGATGTAAGTGCGGCCCGCATCGTTCGTTTTGCAATTACAAGCTATGATGATGGATTCCCCGTTGCTGCACCGGTTGGCACTTTCCAGGCCAATGCAAGAGGGCTTTATGATACCGGTGGGAATGTTGCTGAGTGGATAAATGATTACTATGACGTTCAATCACATCGTGGCGATCCGATTGAGGATCCCAGAGGCCCAGATGACGGCACAAAGCACGTAATTCGCGGCGCTAGTTGGGCTTTAGGTTCAAGATCCGAGCTGCGCTTAAGCTACCGTGACAGTGGTAAAGATGCGAGATTAGACGTAGGATTTAGGGTGGCACGATACGTCGACATAAGTGCAGTAGAAAAGAATTAATTTTTACAACTAGTCATGCCGCCCTTGACCGTTTACTGATGGATAAGTTCATGAAATATGTCTTCGCTTTATTGCTTCTTGTGGTGATCGCTGAAGTTCAAGCTCAGCGCGAGATTGATGTGGCGCCTCCGAATGGATCGCAAGGTGCTCTTAGCCAAGAAGCAGATAAGAGCTCAACAGACATTCCTTATGAAAAGAATAAATCGTCAAAGTCTGAAAACGAAGACGATTATCAACCGATAAAGAAGGGGATTGAAGAAACTCCTGTCAACATAAGAGACGCTCAAGATTTCCCTAATAATATTTAGGACCAAGTTATGAAAAGAAACGCCAACGAAATGTATTTCCAACTCATAGCACTCCTTATGGGTTTTATTCTCATTCACGCTATTTTCGTGACTTTAGTTCGGCCAAATGCCGAGAGCACCATTCGGCAACAAGTCGAGAGAGCCGCAGCCGGCGAGCCTTACATTGTCCCCCGCTCCTTTTATGTCGTAATCAAAGATGTGGAGCAGGAGGCTTGCTTTATACTGATGTTTTGGGCATTTGCTATCATGGGCTACAAAGCACGCGTGCTTTTGCGAGAGGAATCGATGTTCGAAGAGCACCTCATCGCTGCGAGTGAGGGATCCAGAATTCTGGTCGAAGACACCTCCCATTTCGCAGCATCTCTGAGGTCACTGCCTCACGATCAGAGGGGCCTCCTGCTTCCACGGGTATTAGATGCGGCCCTTCTGCGATTTCAAACAACGTCGAATGTCCAGTCGGCAAATGAAGCTGTCAGCGCTGCCTGCACCTCGGAAAGTGAGCGGCTTGACTCAGAATTAGCGATGATAAGATATGTTACCTGGGCTATACCCTCAATTGGCTTTATCGGAACTGTGCGGGGAATCGGTGGTGCGCTCGCCCAGGCTCACGAGGCCATGGAGGGAGATCTTGCCGGGATAACCTCGAGCCTGGGTGTCGCCTTCAACTCAACATTTGTCGCACTACTTATCAGCATGTTTGTAATGTTCTTCATGCATCAACTTCAGTTGATGCAGGAACGACTCGTGCTGGACACCCAAGGCTACTGCGAACAGAACCTTCTGCGATTTCTAAAGTCCTAAGCCGCAGATATGACCCTCGCACTCTTGCACATCAATGACCAATGTCTGCGGCTCATATCCGAGAACGGTGAAACATCGATCGAGACAGGTTTTTCCCACTCATCAAAGCAAGGCTTGGTGACTGGTTCAGCCGCCTATGAAACGGCATGGACTAAACCTCATTTATCCAATAATCGCTTCTGGCATGAACTAAATCAAAATCCGTTGCCTAAAAAATTAAAATATGCTCGGCATCACGCCGACATGGCCTACGCTCAACTATGCAGTATGCTCTCAAAAGTCCCAAGCCCGCAGCTACTATTGAGCGTGCCAGCGAGTCTCGACAACGGGCAATTATCCCTTTTGCTTGGACTTATCAAGGCAGTTCCAGCGGAAATCTGCGGAGTCATCGACAACGCGCTACTAGCGGCAGGCCCTAAGCATCAGCATGTTGTGGAGCTGCAACTCCATCAGGCCGTACTCACCCAGCTAGACAGAGTGGACGAAAATAAAAAAATACGTAGTCATGAAACGATCCCCGAACTCGGGACAACGGCGATCTATCGCGAGATTGCAATGCATGCGAGCGAGAAGTTGATTTCAGCGAACCGGTATGACCCACTATTTCTTCCCACAAGTCAGCAACAGCTCTATAACGCTATTCCAAAAGCGATCTCTCAGATTGTTACTAATGACGAAGCAACCATATCTTTGGATACTCCCAATGGACTTTTGACCGTGACACTCTCCCATGGCGACCTTAAAAAACTTTTAGACCCTTTCCTTAAAAAGCTTATTCAGCGCCTCGATAAGTGCCGATCTAATCGCTTACTCCTAGGATCCGGCTCGGAAATCGTCGCCACTTTTATGACGGACCTGGTAAGCGCGGATCGAGTTGACTTTAATATGTTAGCTCAGAAAGGATTTTCTTTAGTCCAAAGCGGAGCTATTTCTCCCACTCCGTTGAAGCGAATCGTCACTCTGAAATCAACTAATTCTGAGGAGGTTGCAGCGGGTCCGGCCGCCACGCACTTGGTAAATGAGGGTCGCGCATGGCGTTTAGATGATCCCTTAAGTTTGTGGCTCAGGGATAGGGGAGTGAGGATAGCAAGAGGTGAAAGGTCTGACTCGGACTTGACAATTCACGCTGATGGGCGGCGCTTAAAGATCCTTCACAAGACAGATGGTGTGACAATCATTTTCCCCAAGTATGCAGCATGTGGGGAGTGGCTCAAAATAGGAAAATTTAAACTTCAGCTCATAGAGATCCACGATGCGTAAGGAACGCCGGAACATAGCTTTTAGCCTTTCTTTTCTCGACATCATGGCGTGCGGATTCGGTGCGGTTACACTGCTATTCATAATCTTGAGTTACAACATAGAGGATGAAGTGAGCCCAAATATTACAGGGACAGCAGAAATTGAGCGCCTGGAAGACGATATAGACATGGAGGAAGACAATCTCATAAAAATAAAGGATGACCTTAGGTTAGCACGAACCACCTTGAAGGCGGCTAGGGCAAAATACGATGCGCTCAAAAGACAAGACCAAATACCCACGGTTGATCTACCGCTGGATGATGGTGAGTATAAAAACTTGGAGGAGTCCATAAAAGAACTTGAGCTTGCGCTGATTGAATTGGAGGAAGGTGAAGCGCAAGAGCGTTGGTATGGTAAGAACCTGATGACGGGGCTCGACTTCAGTGGCCAACAAATTCTGATTTTGGTCGACGGGTCAGCCAGCATGCTGAGCGAAACAGTTCAAGAAGGAATCCAGTTAGGTTTTGCGATCAAGTCAGGCCAAGCTACCATTGAAGATGCAAAAAAGTGGCAGTGGGTTGTAAAAACGGTGATTTGGCTAGTTGCAAATATCGGAGAAAACATTGCCTTTCAGATATACATATTCAACACCAGCGCCGAGTCGGCCGTTGCCGATTCATTCGGGCAGTGGCTCTCTCCTGATCAGCTAGTCAAGGAGGAGGCGATCGAAGGCGTACGGACATATTCACCAAACTCGGGCACAAGCCTCGAAAATGTACTGGCGGAAATAAAACCGCTTAACCCTCGACCAGATCTTGTGTTCTTATTGACCGATGGGCTTCCCACTCAAGGGCAAACCAGACCAAACAAATATATGGTAACTCCGAGTGAGAGAAGAAAATATTTTCTCGAGGCTTTGGAACAGATTCCTCCCAGTATTCCGGTTTCAACGATCCTTTATCCGCTTGACGGTGATCCGGAGGCAGCTTTACTTTACTGGAAGCTAGCCTATGATAGTAAAGGTAGTTTTATAACGCCTTCGAGAGATTGGCCGTGATGTGCCTGACGAAACGGTGGACGGAGAATAGAAAATGAGAACCCGCAGACGTCAAATAAATGAAGCGAGCATATCGTTTCTCGATATCATAAGCTGTGGCTTTGGGGCCGTCGTTCTATTGCTTGTCGTCGCCGAGCTCGGTGATCCTGCCAAAAGAGCCGAACTCGAGCAAACAATCATCTCTTCCGTCAAATTGTTGCAAGAGTCCCTCTTCGCAAAAAGAAAAGAAAATGAACTGTTAACACAGGAATTGCAAAGCAGTCTTAGCGAGTTGGAGCTTATGAAGCAGCAGACACAGAAAATGAAGGAGAAAATCGAATCAAAGGTGATAATGGTGCCAGAGATAGACGAGAACCGTCCCACCGTCGAAGATATGAAACTGATGGCAATGTACTATCAAGAGGAAAAAGAGCGTTTACAGGGGGAACGCATTGTGACTGCTGATAATCAGGTCGGAGGAATCCCGCTCGACAGCGAGTATATTATATTTTTGATAGACAGCTCTGGCAGTATGAAGCAGATGAAAGCAGCAGTGGATCAGCAGTTCAGAGCGATTCTTGATACTTATCCGCGCGTCGAGGGATTGCAGATCGTAAACAATAGAGGACAGTACCTCTATCCTGAAACAGCAGGTGGATGGGTTGCGGACACCGAAGCGCGTAGAAAGGAGATATTGGCCAAGTATGTGTTGTGGTCCTCCGATATTCAATCGGATCCGACAGAAGGGTTAGTGGCCGCAGTGCAAACCTACAGCGCTCAAGACAAAGAGCTTTGCATATTTGTCTTAGGGGACGACTATCAAACATTTGCTGACATAGGCCGCCTAATTGAAGGGATTGATAAGCTGCAGGAAAAGGGCCGTAGCGGCAAACCGAAGATTCGTATTCATGGAATGGGTTTCCCTTGGCTACTTAAACAAATGGAGGACTTCTCAGATGCAAGACTCTACGAACAGGCTGTTAAGTATGCGGCCCTAATGCGCAATCTAAGTTCAAGGAGCAACGGCGCTTTTATTGGTCTCAACACCATCGAACCCGAGGCAACTAGACGATGACAAGCGATGATCAGAAAACTGAAAACATCAAATTTTCCTTTTTTGGGCCTGTTTCGAGAGGCTTGACGCTTTGTATATTTCTGAGCGTCACAGGATGCGGAGGTTCAAGCAATGTCCAAATTACTGCTGATTTTCCAATGCTCATTACAAAACCGCGTGACCTAAAAGCAGCTGTGGTGCTTGAACCGGATTTTTCAAGTTATGTCGCAACGCCAAATAAAACGACAACTATTGACATTGGTGCAGGGCAAAAGCAAGTTTGGAAAAACGCTTTCACAGGTCTAGTCAGCGATGTCACATTCTTGGACTCTATCGAACTTGTCGATGAATCACATCGTCTGGTTGTAATTCCCTCTGTGGTAGATGTGCAAGTTTCCGTGCCCGCGGATAATTACCTTAGTATTTACGAGGTATGGATCAAATACAACATCGATATTCGATCAAGCGATGGCGTTAATCTAGATAACTGGTACATGCCCGTATACGGTAAGACCGCAAACGCCTCGTGGTCAAAAGATCGTGCCATCGGTTCCGCAACTGAAACGGCGCTTCGCGATGTTGGTGCTAAACTTAGTCTAGATTTTTTTCGTATTCCCTCAGTCAAACGCTATCTCGAAAGTCATGCACTTGAGGACAGTCGATGAAAAATTTTCTAGTAGTAATTGTGCTTTTTTGGCTTACCGCGTGCTCTACCACAACCACCGTTGACGAGTACCGGAGCGGGGATCAGAAAATAACTATTGGTGATGGCGACAATGTGGTGCTTCTGGGCCGACGAGACTCGGGAGACTATGAAACTGACGCAGAATTTGTGGAATGCGTGGGCAGGAAACTGCAAGGACCTGGTGTTGGCGTACTTCAAGAACAAGATTTTATGGACGCATTGTACCCTTGGCTTGAACCGCGAACCGCTCCCAAGGCACTTCCAAGAATGCGTCGCCTGATGCAAGAACCGCTAATTGGGCAGTCGATTCGGGACAAGCGTGTGCGCTACTTCGTATGGCTGGACGGCGCGACCAAAACAATTGACAAAGCTGGGTCAATTAGTTGTGCTGCTGGCCCAGGAGGTGCCGGTTGCTTCGGGTTCGCAAAGTGGGACAAGTCGTCTATATATGAGGCTATCGTATGGGACATTGAGAATCTCAGTGAGGTCGCAAGAGTTCGGGTTGACTCTGAAGGTACATCCTATCTCATTGGCGCTATTGCTCCGATTCCATTGATGACACCAGTCAAAAACGATGCTTGCTCTAGCCTTGGCAATCAGTTGTCCAACATTTTCAATAACTCG
>MDTB01118320.1_pt1 | contig 17749 bp, 9 predicted proteins | sample 811161 | NCBI WGS metagenome assembly MDTB01 (sample SAMN05326650, study PRJNA326480) | marine metagenome | isolation source: seawater | place: Mediterranean Sea | collected 2009
ATTTTTTTTTCCGATAATATTATAAGGACCGAATGGCTTACCGATATTTATACAAACCCGGGATCTTATTCCTTTAAGAGCTCCCTCCCACGCCCTTTCCGCTCCATATATTGCCATAGGAACTATTGGAGCATTGCCGAGGTTAGATAGAAAAACTGTACCGTTTTTGGGTTTGCTTAGTAGATTATAACTAACCCCACCATCGGGAAAGATGCCAAGAATTTCTCCCCTTTTTAAAACTGAAAGAGATCTTTTTATCGTCGACGGAGACAATTTTTTTCTATCAACCGGGATCCACCCATATATAAATGGTGCCCATGCAAAAACAAGATCTATCTCTTGGTCACTTGCCGCGATATAGTTAATGGGCTGTCTTATGGCATAACTAAAAAAGAGTGGGTCATAGTCACTGAAGTGGTTGCAAGCAACTACAAATGGCCCTTTTTTGGGAAGATTGGCTCTACCTTTTACTTTTACTTTTGCCAAAGTTGAACCCATTAAAAGAGCTACGTATGTTAATATGTACCTCCAATAATATGGTCGAGGAGTAAGTGACCCTAAAAAATCAGGACCAAAGGTTTTCAAAACAGATTCTTATCTTAATGTTGCTGTGTTCTTTTAAAATGGAAGGTCGTCATCCTGGTCTTCTGTTTTGTTCATTTGAGCGGTGGTTCCCTGTGGTGAGTCAGACCTTCTACCAAGCATTGTAAAATTATCACATCTTATCTCTGTAGTTTTTCTTTTTACCTGATTTTGATCTTCCCACTCGTTTGTTTGAAGCTTTCCCTCAACATAAACCATTTGGCCTTTTTTCATATACTCGCTTGCTGTTTCTGCCATCTTACCATACATAACCACGCGGTGCCACTCGGTTCTGTCTTGTATTTCTCCGCTTTGGTTTTTCCATGACTCGTTTGTTGCAACACTCAAATTTGTAACCGCGGTACCCTGTGGAGTGAATCTCGCCTCTGGATCTTGCCCAAGGTTTCCAACAATTATAACCTTATTAACACTGTTTTTTTGCATCTTGAAACTCCATAAAAGTTGTTAAGTAAACACATTGTGCTATTAGACCCAGATATTGATCTTTTGGATCCAAAATGTTTTACTATAATTAGTTTGCGTACTTGAATTTAAAAAGACTGGTTGAGCTCTGTGCGTAATTTTGATATGGTATTACCAATAACATCATTGCTATCAACTTTATCTGAAATAGTTTTAATCGCATGCATTACAGTTGTATGATCTCTTCCTCCAAAATACATACCTATCCCACTTAGTGACTTGCCTAATATTTCACGTGAAAGAAACATGGATACTTGCCTCGCCTGTGCGATTTCCATCTTCCTACTTTTTCCAACGATTTCCTTTTCTGGTACGCTTGATACTTCTGATACTTTTTTAACTATTTCTTCTATGGTCATATCTACCTTTAAGCTGCCACCAATTCGCTCTCTTACGACATCCCTTACGAGCGTGTGGTCTATTTCTTTGTTTAACAAAGAGGATTTTGCTAGAACCCTAATAACAGCTCCTTCTAGGTCTCGAACATTGTTTTTTATGTGCTTAGCTATGAATTCAATAAACTCGTAATCAAGGGCAACTCCATTTTGTTCTGCCTTCTCAAGCAATATAGCAACCCTTACCTCAAAGTTCGGCGGCTGAACATCAACGGAGAGCCCAGATTGAAACCTGGACAGCAGCCTTGATTGAAGACCTTTCATCTCGCCCGGATATTTGTCTGCAGTCATCACAATCTGCTTACCAGACTGATGAAGTACATTAAAAGTATGAAAAAACTGCTCTTGGGTTTGTTCCTTACCTCGGAAAAACTGTACATCGTCAATTAGTAGCATATCTGCAGACCTATATTGTTGGGCAAATTCAATGGTTTTGTTTTTTCTAAGACTATTAACGAAGTCAAGAGTAAACCGCTCACTGGTTACAACAACAACATTTAGGCTGGGGTTTTTTAATAAAGCTTGGTTTCCTATAGCGTGCATAAGATGGGTTTTTCCAAGTCCAACACCACCATATATTGTAAGGGGGTTAAAGTTGTTTTCCCCGGGGTTTTCTGCAACAGACTGTCCCGCGTTTTTAGCAAATTCATTATTGGAGCCTTCAATAAAGTTTTTAAATGTATACTGACTGTTTAGATTGTTACGGTGTGTGGGCCCTTTTTTTATATCTTTTTGTACAAGAGCGCTTTCCTCATACTCTTTAGAAGGCTTTGTTCCAATGGAAAATCTATATCCAGATATTGATTTATCTGTTTTTTGAATTGAGGTTTTTAATTCAATTTTATAGTGTGAGTCTATCCACTCACAAAAAAACTGGTTTGGGGCTTCGAGAAGAACGTTTCCCTCGGAGACCCCTATTGCATCCAAGGGCTCAAACCAAGCATTAATAGCGTGCTTTGGTAAAACCGACCCTAAGTCACTAAGAGCACTAGCCCAAAATTCTTTATGTTTCATAGTTTATCCACAAGTTATCCACATTACCATATTGTCTAAAATTACAAACAGTGGGTCTTTTTTCTAACAAAAAAACAACGAACCCTTCTTTTGTTTAATCTATTAAATAATAATGATTATATTTTTTGTTACGTTGGTCGTCTCGCTGTAATTTTGTGCTCATTAGAACAAGTAAATAGTTATATAAAATGAAGCGTACATATCAACCCAGTAATAGAAAAAGAAGAAACAAGCATGGTTTTCGTGCTAGAAAGTCAAGCGTAGGAGGTCGTTCCGTGCTTAGACGCCGACGAAAAAAAGGACGAAAGCGCTTAGCTTTATAAAAGATCGTGGTTTTTAAAACCCTCTTTGGGCAAACAGTAAGATATTTATTTCTAATGTTTATTAAAGGTTATCAGTTAATAATATCGCCACTTATCGGCCCTTCTTGTCGTTTTCACCCCACCTGCTCTAACTACGCAGCCGAAGCTATTAAGAAAAAATCCTTATTTGTGGCTGTCTACCTTATCGTTGTTAGGTTGGCCAAGTGCAATCCGCTTTTTAAAGGCGGCGAAGACCCTGTGAGTTAAGATGGATAAAAACACCCTTTTAGCCTTTTTTCTTATTTCACTTGTTTTAATATTTACCCCTAAGTATATGGAGATGGTTTCTCCTGCTCCTGAACCTATTGTCATCGAGGAGAGCTCTGGGTTAGATTCAATTCAAACTAGTGATAAGCTGGTTGATAATCCTCAAGTTAATGAACCCATATCTGGGCGTGATCGAAAAACCATTGCTTACAAACCACCTTCTTCATTTCAAAGCCCAGAAAAACTGTTAAATATAAATACATCTCTATATTCTACGACTTTAAGTTCTTCTTATGGGGGCTCGTTTGTCTCTTTTAAGTTTAATCAATACTTTAAAAAGGATAGTCAATTTGTTGATATAATTAGAAATCAAGAAAATCTCCTAATAAAAGGAAAAGACCTTGACGGCAACCCCCTCCCTCTTGATGGGCCCTGGGAGCTTGTTTCACACGAAAAGGGGGTCTCGCAGAGGGTTGTCTATAGAAAAGAGTTATACTCTAAAGAATATATTTACAAATCATTTGTCTTTCATGATAATTCATATGTGATTGATTTAGAAGTTAACCTAAAAGGAATATCAAACAACATCTATAGAAACTCTGAACTTGCGTGGAGTGGTGGCCTTTCTTCAACAGAAGAGAATGTTGATGATGATATATACTATTTCAACTCATATGCACTTCAGGGTGGGGAGCTAGAGAGCTTAAAGGTTGGATCCGGAGAGTCTGAGGAAACGACTCTGAATGGTATAACAGACTGGGCCGCAATAAGGACGAAGTACTTTGCAGTCGCAATTATTCCAGGTAACACAAAGTCAATCTCATCTATTACCCTTTCTGGGACTGGGGACACAACAGAAGTCTATGGCATGTCCTTTGTTTTTGATCCAATTGAAAAACAATCTTTTCAATTATATGTGGGCCCACTTGAATACGACAGAGTAAGAACATTGGGGGTTGCTTTAGAATCAATAATGGATTTTGGGTGGTCATTTATTAGGCCAATATCTAAGGGGGTTTTATTCTCTCTAAAAAAGATGCATGGCATTATTCCTAATTATGGTTATGTTCTCATTGTATTTGCGTTTATAGTGAAAATTCTTGTTTATCCCCTTACCAAAAAGAGCTATCAGTCAATGTCCGCAATGCAAGCGGTTGCCCCAGAGGTAAATGCCCTAAAAGAGAAATATCAGTCGAGCCCCACAAAACTAAACCAGGCGACCATGGAGCTTTATAAAAAGAGAGGTGTTAACCCCCTTGGTGGGTGCCTACCTATGCTTTTACAAATGCCTTTACTTTTTGCTCTTTTTCAAGTATTTAGAACTACGATAGAGCTTAGATCAGAACCTTTTATATGGTGGATAAAAGACCTCTCATCTCCAGACGCGGTATTTTACCTACCTTTTAAAGTTCCACTCTATGGGAGCCATGTTGCTATTTTGCCAATCTTAATGGTTGTTTCAATGTTCATCCAACAGCGAATGATGTCTGGAGCTGCTCAACAACCACAACAAAAAACTATGCAATATTTTATGACTGGCTTTTTCTTCTTAATGTTTAACGGGTTTCCTTCGGGCTTAAACCTTTATTACACATTGTTTAACGTGTTAACAATTGCCCAACAAAAGCTAATTCCCCCAGAAACTCCAAACTCATAGAATAAATGGAAAGCCAAACAATTGTCTCTCAGGCCACACCTATGGGGCGATCTAGCATAGCGGTAATAAGGATAAGTGGCTCAAATTCTTTTAATATTGTTAAAAAGATAACAGAAACAGAGGAGACCAGGGCACACCATGAGATTGCGCTTCTACAAATCGCAAATCACAGAGGAGAAAAGTTGGACAAGGGGTTATTTACATTTTTTGTATCTCCGAACTCATACACCGGAGAAGACATCGTCGAGATTTCCTGTCACGGTAACCCACTTATTGTTAAGGTAATAATAGAGCGCTGTGTGCAACTTGGGGCAAGAGTAGCAGAGCCGGGAGAATACACAAAGAGAGCGTTTTTAAATAATAAAATATCTCTTTCTCAAGCAGAGTCTGTTGGTGCATTAATCTCTTCGAGGTCGGAAGAGGCTTTAATACAGAACAATAAAAACATTGAGGGAAAATCATCTAAAAGGGTTTCCAGAATAAAGGACAACCTTGTTGAAGCCCTGTCTAATATAGAACACGAGCTAGATGTTTCTGAGGATGAGTTTTTTGATAACAATATAATGGATAAAACTATTAAATTAATAAAAAACAACATCTTAGAGTGTAATGGTCTGATTAATTCTTTTGCTGCTGGTACCGCGTATTCTAGTGGTTTTAGGGTGGTTATAGTGGGTAGGCCCAATGTCGGCAAGTCTACACTTATGAACGCACTAGTTGAGGCAAACAAGAGCATAACCAGCACAGAGCCTGGCACAACAAGGGATGTTATATCACATGAAGTTGTACTGGGTGGACTACCTGTGGTTTTACTAGACACAGCGGGAATAAGAGACACAAGCGACGAAATAGAGTCCGAGGGTGTCTCCAGAGCGGTGGGTGAAGTAGGGCGGGCAAGCCTCGCGCTTTCACTGTTTTGTTTTAATATAGAACCAGTTGAAAATATTGACTTTAAAAATCAAATTTCAGTTTATACTAAGCAAGACTTAGGTAAAAAAAAGGACTCCCAAGATGGAGACATATCTGTTTCCGCTAAAACAGGTCTTGGTCTAAACGAACTCAAAAAACTTATCACAAAGAGGCTAGTTGATTCTGTCTCTCACAGTGGAGATGTCTTTATTAATACAGAAAGACAACGCCAATCAGTTTTAAACTGCAGGCAGGCGCTTTTGAGTTCCATCGAACCCCTAGAAAAAAAAGAGCCTCTTTTTGAGGTTACCGCCCACGAGTTAAGGTCTGCGATAAACTACTTGGCTTCGTTTTTAGGAGAAACAACAACGGATGAAATTCTTGATACTGTTTTTTCAAATTTTTGTGTTGGTAAATAAATAGTTTCACGTGAAACATAACTCTTTTGATATTGTTGTTGTGGGCGGAGGGCACGCAGGTGTTGAGGCAGCTTTAATAGCAGACCACTATAAGTTAAGCGTCTTGCTCGTTACAATGGACCCTAAGGCTGTTGGAAGAATGTCATGTAATCCTGCAATAGGCGGTCTTGCAAAGGGACAAATTGTAAGAGAGATTGATGTTTTAGGTGGCCTAATGGCCAGCCTTGCAGATAAAGCAGGTCTACAGTTTAAAACCCTGAACAAAAAGAAAGGTCGGGCCGTTTGGTCACCAAGAGCCCAAATCGATAAGAGACACTATGAAAAGCTAGTGCTAAAAACCCTAGACATCAGCAACGTAGTGGTCCTTGCTGGCGAGGTTGTTTCTCTTGTTTATAATAGAACTGCGATAGGCGGAGTGGTTTTGAGAGACCAAACTAAAATAAAGTGCAGGTCAGTAATTGTAACAGCTGGAACATTTTTATCTGGAATTATTCATATTGGAGAAAGAAAAATTTATGCCGGTAGGATGGGTGAGGAGCGCTCTGAGGGCCTAACGGAACACCTTGTTAGTATGGGCTTTACTGCAGGGAGGCTTAAAACAGGCACCCCGCCTCGTTTAGCTAAAAACACAATTGATTGGGATAAAATGAATTTGGCCCTAGGTGACAAAACCCCCACACCGTTTTCTTACTCCACTGATAACTTTAACCCACCAAACGAACCTTGCTTCACAACAAGCTCAAACAGTATGTCTCATAATGTAATTCAAGACAACCTAGAGAAATCTCCTATGTTTTCTGGAGAAATTGACGGAATTGGTCCAAGATACTGCCCCTCGATTGAAGACAAGGTCCACAGATTTCCAAACCGGGACTCTCATGTTTTGTTTCTAGAGCCAGAATGGAAAAACTCCGATCAAATATATTTAAATGGTTTTTCAACGAGTCTGCCTGAAGATGTTCAACTGAAGTCCCTTAGGCGGGTTTCAGGGTTGGAGGGGGTTGAGTTTTTTAGGCCTGGTTATGCGATTGAATATGATTTTTTTCCTCCCTCTCAATTAAAAACAACCCTAGAGTCGAAAAATGTCTCTGGTTTGTTTTTTGCGGGGCAAATGAACGGAACATCTGGCTATGAAGAGGCTGCTGCGCAGGGACTTATCGCGGGTATAAATGCGTCTTTGAAGATCAAAAGCAAAGAGCCCTTATCTTTAACACGAGACTGTTCCTACATAGGGGTGATGATCGATGACCTGATCACAAAAAACACCCTGGAGCCATACAGGATGTTTACCTCTAGAGCAGAGTATAGGCTTTTATTGAGGTGTTCAAATACGGTAGACAGGCTGTTTGAAAGGGCAAACCTTTGTGGGTCCATTGGTGAAAAATCAAAAGAGACTTTCTCCATTATTATAAATGAAAAGAGGAAGCTTATAGAGGGCCTGGCGCGCTCTATTAAACCAACAGAGATTAGCGTAGAAAAACCCCTGAAACAATCAAGCCCGGCTAAAGATATTTTAAAAAGAAATGAGGTTTCTATTAAAGACCTACCAAAGAAGTTTGCTAGAATTGACAGTTCGCTTCCCACTTGGATTGAAGAGGAGGCGCTATACGATGTTGAATCAGAAGTTAAATATGAAGGCTATATAAAAAGATCTTTAACAGAAATTCGGTCAATAAAAAAGAGCAATGAGGTGCCCCTAGCTAATGATTTAAATTATTCACTGCTGCAAGGACTCTCTAGTGAAGCTGTTGAAAAGCTTTCAAAAATAAGACCCGAAAACATTGGTCAGGCAATGAGAATTTCTGGTGTTAAGGCGTCCGACGTTTCTGTACTGATGGTAAACCTCAAAAGAAGCTGAGGTTTCACGTGAAACATCAAAGTCGGGGGGTTTTATTCACTGACCAGGTTCACAAAAGCCTAACAAGGAACATAAAAATATCTGGTCTTACTATTGACTCTTTGGTATTGTTTTTAAAAGAACATCTTTCATTTATCAACGCTGGTTTCTTTGTTCAGTTTGAACAAGAGGACCAGTCCTTTGGTGTTTATGGTTCATGCCTTGAACATTGTGACCAGTCGTTTTTGTATTATCCAGAAACAAAGGGCAAGGGATTTGTTCAGGGGTTTGAGGCTGACAGTGTCCGGTTTCAAAAGGATGCAATAATTAAATTATCTACCAACGTGCCTTACTGTTGTATTGGTTCAAAAAAGTCACTAAGTGAAAAATCAATTGAAAGAAAAGCCGAAAAAGCGACAACAACTTTTTCAGTTGGAGACACTTTAGACATTGGGCTCGTTTCTGAGTTTTTATTAGATGTCGGTTATAAAAAATCTGGAATAGCAAATGAGCCAGGCGTTTACTCGCTAAGAGGAGATGTATTAGACGTTTTTCCATATCATTTTAAAAATCCCTTTAGAGTGTCTTTTGAGTTTGATAAAGTTGAAAACATCTCTCTTTATAACCCAAATACACAGATCAGTATCAAGCCTGTAAAAACCCTAAAGCTTGAAGATTTTAAAAATTCATTTAAAACTGTTGATAATATTAATCTTATAGAACACTCTTTTTTTAGTTTTGTTTATGTCGTCTCATTTTTTAATGGTGTTTATTCTATCTCTATAAAGGGTGCGGAAGACTCATTAGATTTGGGCTTTAAGACAATGGATATTTACGGTAAAACACATACTGAAAAAGCAAAAGAGATTGAACATTTTTCTGAAACGATTCATAAAAAGATATTTATTGGTGGCCAGGCAAAAGGGAGTGTAAGTCACTTTAAAGAGAGTTTCTTTTTAGACACAGTTGTTGGGTCTATCAGTCGTTGTGTGGCTTCGGAGTCAGCCTCCACACTATTTGTTTCTGAAAACGAGATAAACTCAAAAAGAAAAACGTCTGACAGGTGGGCACCAATACAAGAAGATAAAAGAGTGGTTATTGACAGGAACTCAATAAGCAATATCAATCACGGAGATTTTGTTGTTCATAGAGATTTTGGAATTGGTGTTTATTTAGGTGTTAAAGAAAGAAACGGGAAAGAGGTTGTTTCTATTGAGTATCAAGATGCGGCTCTAGTTTATGTTTCTCTTGATCAAGTAAGTCTTGTTCATAAATATATAGGCGCAGGAAAGGCGCCAAGGGTTTCGAGTTTGGGGTCTAAGAGGTGGGGGGCCGAAGTTGCGCGAGCCAAGAAAGCTGCAGAAGATATTGCCTTAGATGTGTTACGTGGGTATTCAAATAAAAACATATTGAGGCCTTTTAAATATGTTAAAGAAAACGATTTGGACAACATTCTTTCTCGGTCTTTTTCTTTTATAGAAACACCTGATCAAAAGAAAGCAATTAACAAGGTCTACTCAGATATGAATAAGCCTGGTCCAATGGATCGTCTTGTTTGTGGGGATGTTGGTTTCGGAAAAACTGAAATCGCAATTCGAGCAATATTTAAAGCGTATTTATCTGATAAACTGTCTGTTTTTCTTTGTCCTACGACGATTCTTGCTGATCAACACTATATGACCTGCCATGACAGACTTACCTCTCTTGGGCTTTCTGTTGGTTTATTATCTCGCTTTAAAAGCAAGGCTCAACAAACCCAAATTATAAAAGATCTTTTTAATAGAAAGATCGATGTTTTAGTTGGAACACATAGAATACTGTCGAAAGATATCGTTCTTACCAACCTTGGTCTTTTAATTATTGACGAAGAGCATCGTTTTGGCGTAAAGGATAAGGAGACAATTAGAAGAATTCGGGAGGGGGTAGATATTTTAACGCTGACAGCTACCCCAATACCAAGAACACTTCAACAGTCGCTTGTTGGCCTAAAGGATGTTAGTATTATGCTTACCCCACCTGAAACAAGAAAGCCTATTATTACTTTTGTTAAGTATTTTGACTGGTCTCTTGTGTTTTCAAGGGTTGAGTTTGAGCTCTCTCGCTCTGGGCAGGTTTACTTTTTAAACAATGACATATCAACTATTCCGTCAACCGTTGATAGACTGAGAAAGAGGTTCCCAAACAACATAATTGCTGGGGCGAGCGGCAAGATGAGTTCAAAGGATTTAGAGGTTGTTGTCTTGGCCTTTTTTAATGGAGAGGTGGATGTTTTGGTTTGTACAACTATAATTGAATCTGGCTTAGACGTTACAAACGCCAACTCTATAATTATAAGAGATGCTCAAAACCTGGGGTTGGCACAGCTTTACCAAATTAGGGGTAGAGTTGGTCGTGGTTATAAACAAGGATATTGTCATCTTTTAATTCCTAAAAAACCTCTTGAAAAAAGTGCATTTAGGAGGCTTCGATCTTTAGAAAAAAATACTGCGCTGGGGTCTGGTTATAATATTTCTATGGAAGACCTTGAAATAAGGGGTGCGGGTTCAATTTTTGGACACAAGCAAAGTGGGCACATAACCACCGTTGGTTTTCAAATGTATTGTGACTTGTTGAGTATAGAAGTTCAAAAGACAAAGTCAGAGAGTGGGGTTGTCCAAAAAACACCTCAAGTCACTACGTCTTTTCAACCTGATATTAGCAGTGATTATATTGAAAGCATGTCTTTAAGAATTGATTATTATTACAGAGTTGGATCAGTAACAAGTTTTGAACAATTAAATAAAATAGAGAAAGAGCTTGTTGATGTTTTTGGGCCTATACCAGACAAAACAGAAAAACTTCTTTTAGTTGCTTCATTAAAAATTAAGTATAAACCAACCCCGGTTTCTCAAATAGATATTCAAGATAGTGTTTTAAAAATTATTATTCAGCCCTTTGATGAAGAAGAGCAACTTGTTTTTTTGTCACGTGTAGGTACTTATAAACACAAAACTCTTGAAAGCGTCAGGTTTAAAGAGGTGTCCGGTGGGCTTCTTGGTGTTTTTCTATACGTTTCTGGCTCTGGGGGTGTTTTTGACCTTTTGTTCGACTTCGTACATTTGTTTGATCCAATAGATACTGCCTAATTTCTGTATCATGCGCCGGTTTATATTTTATCTCGTAATCCTATCCTTTTCTTGCTATAAAGACAATGGTAAAGAAGTTAAACCTGGTGTCTATGCCCGCGTTGGTTCTATCGAGCTAAGCAAAGAAGATCTTTTTCCTTTTAACAAAAAAACACCAGATAAAGAAACTTTAAACAGCGCCATTAAAAACTGGATTGATCAAACTGTTTTGCTATCCGAAGCTAAAAAAGAGGGTTTTGAAAATGATGTGGTTTTGTTAAGAAAGCGGGATGCTTACTATAAAGAGCTTATTATTGCTTCTTTTGTTGAAAGTTTTATTTCTTCTAAGGTTTCCGTTTCTAAAGAAGATGTTCGAATTTATTATAAAAGAAATAGGGGCGAGTTTCTTCGAGGTTTTGATGAAGTTAAAATAGAACAATATGTTGTGAGTAGTAGAAAAGATGCAAACCGTTTAATTGCTTCTTTTAACTCTAAAAAAGGTGTTGATTTAAGTAAATTTGAAATAGAATCCATACGGTCTGAAGTGGTAAGAAGTGGAACTTTTCCAAAAAATATTGATGATGAACTTTTTATTAAAAGGGAGAGTGTTGTGGGACCTGTTTTTTTAGGAAAAGAGATTTCTGTTTTAAAGGTGTTAAATAGAGATAATAAAGGCAGTACAAAAGGTATTAATGAGGTTTATGATGAAATATATCAACGTGTTTTTAAGATTAAATCTTTAGAAGCAAAAATCTCTTTATTAGATAGTCTTAAAAAAACTGTGAACATATCAATAAATCCAGAGTATCAATAAATATGAAATATTTACTATTGCCCTTGTTTTTATTATCCCTTTTGTTTGGAAAACAACAACCTCAATATATTGATGGCGTCGCGGCTTTGATCGAGGAACATATTATATTAAAGAGTGATCTTGCGCAAATGGTAAACATGGCCGCTGTTCAGGGTGGAATAGACCCATCTAAAGACCAAGGAGCCTTCTTACGCCTACAAAGTTCAGTTTTGCAGTCGATGGTTGACCAAAAAATACTTCTTGAAATGGCAGAAATTGATTCTATAACAGTTGAAGAAAAAGAGGTCGACCAAAGCTTAGAACAACAAGTTCAAATGTTAATAGCACAGGCTGGGGGAGAAAAAAGGGCGGAAGAAATATTAGGACAGTCTTTAAGTGATTTTAGGCGAGAGTTTTGGTATGATATGAGAGACCGCTTGGTTTCTGAAAAATACCAACAACAACTATTGAACTCAATTAATATAACAAGGGGTGGTGTTGTTGATTTTTATAAAACATATAAAGATAGTCTTCCTTCTATACCCACAAGAGTAAAGGTTCGACATCTTTTAATATCCGTAATTCCGAGCGAAAAATCAAAAAACGAAACATTCTCTTTATTAAAATCAATAAAAGGAAGGTTGTTAAATGGAGAAGATTTTAGTCTATTAGCAAGTCAATTTTCTCAAGATCCTGGCTCTAAAAACAGTGGGGGGTTGCTTGGTTGGGTCACCAGGGGATCTTTGGTAAAAAGTTTTGAGACCGCAGCTTTCACAGCAAAACCTGGTGATATTATTGGACCAGTAGAAACTCAATTTGGATATCACTTGATAGAAACCATAGATAAAAAGGGTGACAAAATAAAGGTTAGACATATTTTATCTATACCAGAAAAAACAGCAGAAGATAATAAAAGAGCTTATAATTTTGCCATGAGCCTTAAACAAGACTCTATAAAAACTTTGGAAGATTTTAAAATACAAGTAAAAAAACATACCTTTGATGAATCTACAAGTAAAATAGGTGGAGATCTTGGTTGGATAGATCCCAACACTTACAGTATTCCAGAAATAGGGCAAGCAATGGGTATTATCGGGATGGATTCTTGTAGTGCACCAATAAACACCTCATCAGGTTTTCATTTATTATGGTTTGAAGGGATAAAAAAGGGTGGTCGTCCTAATACAAATGATCACTGGCCGGAGATTGAGGATATGGCCTTAAATAAAAAGAAAATGGACTGGTATAAGTCTTGGATAGATAAGGCTCGGGAAAAGTTTTTTATAAAAGTAATTAGTGGATAGTAGTTATCCACATACAAAACAAAAATATCTAATAATTTTGTTTTGTGTAAAAAACACTTTTTATTAACATTGTTTTTTTATTTTCCACATAATGTATTTCTTGAAGTGTTGGGTTTATATTTCTCAATTTTTAAATTAGTTATATATCTTCAGGCAAGTTATACACATTTACACACTCTATATAAATAATAATTAAATAATAAAGAAAGCTTTATATATTTATATTGTTAATAATTTTTTTTATTTACTAATTAGGATTTAATTATATGAAAAAATATACATACAGCTTTTTTACACTTTTAATCTTTTTTTATTCTTGTGCGGATAAAGTTGTAGAAAAATTACCAATAACAACAAATAGTGAAGAAGCTCAAAAATACTACCAAAAAGCACTTGAGTATTATCTAACAACAGATTATCCCGAGGGATGGTCTGCTCTTGATAGTGCTTTAATGATTGATCCAAACTTTGCAATGGCTAGTCTTATTAGGTGGCACCCAGATCCAAGTATTAGAACAAAAAATAGAAAAAAAGCATACTCTTTAATAAATACCGTATCTAATGCAGAAAGATACATTCTCAAAGCAAACAGATCCGAGGATGAAGGTAATTCAGACAGTGCTCTTTATTATATAAAAAAACTTGTAGAAGAATATCCAAATTCATACGAATCATATAACGAACTTGGTGTTATATACGGGTCAAGAAATGAATTAAAACTAGCAGAACAAGCCTTTAAAAAATCTCTAGAAATATATCCAGATAATTATATGGCATATACATATCTGTTTGGACAACACGTTATGTATGGCTTTTATGATTTATTACCAACAGAAGAAAGAGATGTTAGTATAGGTTTAAAGTACGCTGAAAAATTAATTGATTTAAAACCAAACAGTGCGCACGGTTTTCACGCAAAAGCAAATTGTTACAGACAAATAGGAGAGTTTGAAAAAGCTATACCTTTATATGATAAATCTGTTGAGCTAAGTAAAGGAACAACAGCTGAAGCATCAGAAAACTATGTTTCTGCTCACAATATTATGTTTTCAGGTGATTTTGAGAAGGCAAGAGAGAGATATAAACAAGCACTGAAAGTTGTGAAAGATGCACAAACTGAAACAAGTATAAAAACCTTTATTACTATATCATACCTATTTCAGAGAAATTTTGAGGGAGCATTAGATAATTTGTATTCTATGGAAGAAGCGTTTAAAAGCAACAAAAACATTGATAGTTCATATCTCTTATGGCAACTCAGGGAGATTGAAAGATTAAAATTTATATGTTATGCTCACAACCAAATGGAAAAAGAATCACAAAAAGCACTAGAAAAAACGATTGAGTTAAATCAAAAATTTGTAAACCTATCTAAAGATGAAACAGGTGTAAAACAGCATAAAGCATATAAAACATCACACACTGCTTGGAATGATATTCTCTTTGGAAATTATGTATTAGCAAAAGAAAGATTAGATGAGCTAAATAAAATAGTATCCTCTTATCAAGACCCAACAGCTCTTTGGTTATATAACGGACTTATGGGGATGTTACATTTAATGGAAGGCAACCCAGACAAAGGTGAGACAGTGTTTGAAAAAGCAGATAATAGAAACCCTTATTTTAATTATTTCAAGGCCTTAACATTAAAAGCTAATGGTAAAAAAGAAGAGGCAAAAACAATATTAATAGACATCTCAAATGAAAACTTTAGTTATTTGGAATTATCACTGGTAAAAGAACTAGCTCAAAGCCAACTTAAAAAGATATAAAAAAGATAAATGACACCTCCTTTTAGAATAACAATAAATATTCTCTTTTTATCGATTATACTATTACAAGGCCAAACATTTGAAAATAAAAATATTAATAATATAACATCAAACAGAATCGCCTCAATTTCACAAGACAGCTTAGGGTTTTTATGGTTTGGAACAGATGAGGGTTTAAATAAATATGATGGAATTGAAAACATACAATACAAATCAAATATTTTTGATGAGAAAACCCTTTCTAGTAATAGGATAAAGTACATATACACTGATAAAAACAATAGAGTTTGGGTTGTGAACGATAGAGGTTTAGACCTCTATGAAGAGTTAACAGATAATTTTATTAGGTTCCCAACAAAAACAAAACCAATACATTTTGTGAGTAAAAAAGACCTTGTGTATATAACAACAAGTCAAAGCGGTGTTCTTGTTGTTGATAAAAAAACCAAAGAAGTGAGAACATATTCATTTGATCCCCTGGATCCCCTTTCAATATCCTCTTCTAGGTTTAGTTCAAAACAAACAAAACCCATTGCAATAGACGGCGAAACAATGTGGCTAGGAACAACAAATGGATTAAATAAAATCAACTTAAAAACACAAACAGCAAAAAGGTATTATAGTGAAAGGACAGGGTTTATAGAAAATGACACAATAAACGCAGTTCAAAAGGTAAAAGATGGACTTTTAATAGGAACCTCCAAAGGGCTGGTTTTATATAATGACAAAACTAACACAAGTAAAAAAGTAACTAACAACAAAACAAACAATATTGAAAAAATAAACAAAGACGAACACCTTCTAATCCTTGGAAACAAAAAAACAAAACTCCTAGATAGCAAACTGAAAACACTTTATGAAATAAGCCACAAAGAACCAAAAACAAAAATTACACAACTTATGGAAGACCAGTTTTTAATTTGGTCTCCAGGGTTAAACGAAACACTTCTTTTAAGCACAAAACAAAACAATAAGATAAAAGTAAGGGTATCTCTTGGGTATTTAAATAACACCCCCCAAGATATCCTTGTTGACAACCAGTCCAACGTTTGGGTCGCTTCCAACAAAGGGGTTTATGTTGCCGCAAATATTAACAAGCCAGCAAATTTTTTAGTAAGTCAAAAAATAAAAGATGCCAAAACCTTCACTAGAAGGAATGACAAGCACATTGTTTATTTTAAAAACACCATATACGAAACATCACCAACAGGAATAAACAAGGTTAAAACCCTCCAGCCTGAAAAAGAGATTACAAAACAAAAGATTCACATATCTTCAGACGGGCAAGTGTTTGTGTATGATGAAAGTATTTTTGTTTTGAATAGAAAACAACCCCCCAATAAAATCCTTGAGGGAGAGACCCCTATAAACTTTCTAACTACCAACGACCAAATACTTATAGGCTCTTTCCAAAATAGTGGAATTTTTTCTATCGACAGAAAAACCCAACAAAAAAATGACTATAGAGAAAATAGACTAATTGCTAAAAACCTTCCCACCGGGGCGTCGACAATTCTTATTAAAGGAAATACAGCTTGGTTAGGAAGTGACGAATCTGGCCTGTATGAGGTTGATGTTTCTGTACCAGAAAAACCACAACTCATAGAACATCATATATATAAAAAGAACAACCCAGCATCTTTTGCTTCGAGTTCGGTTTCGTGTATTGTTCAAGCAGGTAAACAGGTTGTGATTGGAACAAATGGAGATGGATTGTTTATCTTTACAGAAAACAGGAGGTTTAAAAAATTTTCGAGTGAGGAAGGGTTGTTAAGTAATAATATAATATCTATAGGTGCAAACTCAGACTCCATATTGTGGGTCTTAACAAATAGCGGAGTTTCTATTATAAACAAAGAAACTGGAGAAATAAATAATCTTGGCGAAGATGAAGGGTTAACAAGCTTTGTGGAAAATCAAAACTCCTTAGTGGTTACTAAAAGCGGGAATGCATTAGTAATGGACAAACTAGGGCACTACATAATAAAAAGAGAAGATATTCACATCGATGATTTTAAACAAAAAGTTATAATTAAAAACATTGAGCTTTATGATAGAAACAACACAAGAACAAGTGTTACAACGCGCCCAATAATTGTTAGCCACAAAACACCAACGATACACATATCTTTTTCTGCGCCAACACTTTATAAACCACAAGAAACCACATATTCATACAAAACCATTGGATACAATGATACGTGGGTAGACAATGGAACAGAAAGAAGCATAAAGCTTCAAGGATTAAACCCGGGAAGATATACAACCCTGATTAAGTCTTATAATAGTGGAGGTTACGAAAGCAAAAACACAGCAGAAATATCATTCCAAATTATTCCGCCCTGGTGGAAAACCTGGTGGGCCTATCTATTATACACGGTGCTTGTTACTGGAGGCGTTTTCTATTACATTAAATATCAAACCAAAGCCCAACAGAAAGCAGCGGAAGACAAAAGAAAAGAAGAAGAACTAGAAGAAGCAAGGCAGTTCCAGTTAGACATGTTACCAAGAGAAACCCCTAGCTACCTAGACCTAGACATATCTGCGGCCATACAAACCGCATCTGAAGTTGGGGGTGATTATTACGATTATTTTTCTCAGGAAGACAAAAAAAGTCTTTATGTTGTTGTTGGTGATGCTACAGGACACGGGATGACAGCTGGGATGATGGTGTCAATCACAAAAGCGGGCCTATATGGAATTCCCTCTGTCCCACCAAATGAAATAGCAACAAGGTTAAACAGGGTAATTAAAGCGATTGATCTGGGTTTAAACAGAATGGCGTTCAACATGGCTAGATTTTGGGAGGATAGAGTTGAGTTTACCTCTGCGGCAATGCCGCCAGCCTATCACTACCATGCAAAAACAGGAGAGGTTGATGAAATTTTACTAGGTGGACTGCCCTTAGGAA
>MDTB01002200.1_pt1 | contig 17748 bp, 12 predicted proteins | sample 811161 | NCBI WGS metagenome assembly MDTB01 (sample SAMN05326650, study PRJNA326480) | marine metagenome | isolation source: seawater | place: Mediterranean Sea | collected 2009
ATTATGGAGAGGATCAAATCGCTTTTGATATAGGAAAAAACATAAGAGATAAAGCTGACAAAAAATCAAAAGAACTTTTTAACAATGTTTTACGCATTTCATTTACGATTTCACCACCAAAGAAAGAAGATATTCGCTTTCTCTTAAATGCTTTAAAAAAAATTGAGACGTGGGAAAATTCAAAAAAAACACCCGATGATTTAAACCGTTTTTTAAAACCAACATCAGAATCAAAAAAGCGTGCCGTATGGGAAAAAGGGTTGGGTAACTTAAACTGGGAAGAATTATTTGAGGTTTCAAAATTTATAGATCCTGAGATTGGTGTTTTAGGTAGTAACATATTAGAAAAACTTAAAGAGCTATCTAAACAGAATTTACCTAAAATTGATTTATCTGAATTTAATTTATCTGTCGTTGATAAAGTAATTACAGAATATAAACGTATATTTAAAGAACTCAGAGAACAATTACAAATTGCAAAGGCCGAATTAAAAGATTATGGAGAAAATGAAAACGCATATGAACTTGGACAACAGATTAGAGAAGATGCTCAAAATAAAGCAAATGAAATAAATAAAAATTTAAAGACAACCTTTGAAACAATTCGTAAGAATGATTCTCAATTTAAAGCAGATCATAATGGATGGCTAGCTAATAAAGAAAAGTTTACAACAGCTGTTGATAAAATAAAAAAAACCATAGCTGAGAATGGCGAATTAACCATACCCTTTGGTAATTTCATAGAGTTTAATCAATCACTAGACAAGGAAAGTTTAAATGAATTATGTCAAATTTTTGACGTAAGCCAATGCTATTATGAAAAAGGAAAGATTATGATGAGCACTGATTTAAGTACCAGATTCAATACTTGGCTCAATATGAAAAAAAGTGTGTATGAAAATCAAGAAAACCTAGCTCAATACAAGACATTTTTAGAAGAATTTTCCTCACATTCAATTTTACCTACTAATTATTTGATATCTAATGAGGAATTACCCAATAAACTAGAGCAACACAATCAATTTAAAAATTCTTTAGATAATTGGGAAAAATCAGGTAAAACATTGGATGATTTTGTTCAGTTTAATCAATCAATTAACGAAAGTTACCGTGTAGAGCTTTGTCGTATTTTTGATGCAAGCCAATGCTATTTTGCTGGTGAAGATGATAAAAATCGTATAATGACCACTGACATGAATAAGAGATTTACTGATTGGGCAGAACTAAGAACAAAATATCTCCCCCCTATCAAACCCGACGAATTAGAAACATTTATGAAAAATAATAAAGTTGATGATTTTGTTCAAAAAGCAGATCCCTATAATTTAACAGACACAAGCAAACTAACAGAGCTCATAAATAACCCTTTATCTACTGCCAAACAAAATGAGTACATCCGAGTGAAAATCGATAGAACTTTTGAAGAATATTTTAAATCAATAGCTCTCAATACGATTTTACTGCCTTATAATTTTCTTAATATTGCTCCGTTTATAAAAACGCATAAATTGAATGTTATAAATCCCTTTACATATCTAAAAGGTATTCCAGTTGCTATAATTTACGTTTTCAAAGGAATTCTTTCTAAAGTGGGAACTAAGAATATGATTATTCTAAAAAGATGGGAACAAGGTTTAATGAATAATAATATGAGAGCAGCTAACTTTAAAATGAAGACTAGCAAAACCACAAATCAAATAGAAAAGTATTTATTAAATCCGTCAACAGATCAATTGGATGAATTGCTTAAAAACTTAAATGAAATAAAAGAAGAATTTACCTCCAGTACAAAATTTAATCAAAACGAAACAAATCAAGTGTTAAGGCTACAAAAAAAAATAGACAATCTATCAAAATTAATAGAAAGAGCTAAAAAAAGTGATAAAGAGCATAATAGTAATCTTATAAAGGCCACAATAACTAAAATCAACGAAGATATAAACGACTTATCTTTGTTTAAAGATCCAGCTAGTTTTTCAAAAATTAATCTACTTTCAAATTATAATAAAGATCTGTATGGGGCCACTGCTGATTTTTCAAATTTTGGAAAACAATTAATTAATGAAGAAATTCGAGATATAATTGAATCGAACAACCTAGATCGCTATAAAGAAAACGACAAAGAATTTAAAGATATTAAATCCATTCGGTCAGATGACATTAATCCCAAAACCAAAAAAAAATTTAAAACACTCGATGAGTATGTCAATTTTAGAATAGAGCAAAAAAAAGAGTATAGAAAAAAGAATGAAGAAAGAATGGCTAGGTTTTTTTCTAAAGAACAAACAAAAAAGCTATTTGAGTTATATGGCATAAAATACAAAATACAAAAATTTTACAGACATGTTCATTATGACAGAAAAGCAAATGCAAAAGTTTGGTCTATTCACCATGAGGATGGCTTGAATAAAATGAAAACAGACTTAGAAAAGAATAAAAAATCATTGATTGCATTTTTAGAAGATACCTCTTATCAAAAGATAATTGAGCGTTTAAAACAAATGGAAATTAAAGATAAAAAAGAAGACAACTCAATTTATAACGAAGAAAATAAGGATTTAAAAACCTTACTAGACCATTTTGAAAACTATCAAATTGAAAAAAAGTTTGTAGAAAGTCAAACAGATTTTAATGATAAACAACAATATTTAGATGAAAGAAAAAAACAATTATATGATTTAGCAACAATGTATGAATCCGCTCGACAGTCTCCTAAATTGATTGTGGAAGACTAAAGCGATTAAACTACTTTGAAATGTTTAAAAAATAAAGTTATTGGGAAATAAATAGTAGTTCAATAATTGGGGGGAAAATGGAAACGCCAAAAAATAAAATCACTGAATTAAGCAAAAAGTTTCAAAATACATTTAAAAGCCAGCTAAATAAAGTTGCAAAAGAAACGGGCGAAGATGTCAGTGAATATGAAAATCTATCACCAAAAGAACATTTAACTCGAACAGAATCGATACTAGAAAACGCACTAACATCAATATCGCCTGAATTAAAGGGAAAAGTCGATATGCTAGAAATCAGTAAAAAAGTTCTAGAAAAATTCAAAACAGAAGAAGCGTATATGACCCAGTACATTGATGACCCAGAAAAAGTAAGCAGTGAAGTCATGATGATCATTGAAAATCAAATCAGTGACGCGATGATGCGCAATTTTAGCGCTATTTTTAACAATATGGCTAAAGAGTTAGACACAAACAAAAAGGTCGATGCCATATACGGTGAATGGATGGACGAAACCCAACGCTATGGAATAAAGATCATGAAAACCGCCATTGTATTTGAACGATTTGAGCCAAAGCACCAATCTCAGGATCTATTTGTCTTTGATATTAAAACGAAAAATATCCAAAATAGGAAAGGCCAAGCCTTAGATGATAGCGACAAAAAGAAACTAGCGACTCTATATGAAAGCATGGCCAAACACAACGAAAAAATTGACTATTACATGGATGTTAAAAAATGAAAGAAAATGCCTCCAAAAATTTTGATTTCATAAACATCCATTAATAATCCCATAAAATATGTATTTTTTAACATTTAATACAAAAAGAATTTGTTATAATGATTACGTATGAAACGTTTATTGACATTTATTTTAATCGTTACATTTGCCCACCAAGCTTCCGCTGATCCCATATTTTCACATTCTGCAATTCATCACCCAGTGATTGGTAAAAATGGCATGGTTGCAACACAAGAAAAACTTGCAACACAGGTCGGATTGAATATTCTAAAAAATGGTGGAAATGCAGTGGATGCAGCCGTTGCGGTTGGATTTGCACTGGCCGTGACATTACCTCAAGCAGGAAATCTAGGCGGTGGTGGATTTATGATGATACATATTGCAAGTGAAAACCAAACCGTTGCACTTGATTTTCGTGAAACTGCACCACAACTTGCTAGTCGCGATATGTTTTTAAAAAAATCAGGTGACGTAGATTCAGAAAAATCCCGTTTTAGTATTTACGCTGTTAGTGTCCCTGGGTCGGTAGATGGCTTATTAAATGCCTTAAATAAATATGGAACCATGCCACCAAGGAAAGTAATAAAACCTGCAATCAAGCTGGCAAAATCAGGAATCAAGGTATCTCATGAACTGGCATTATCATTAAAATATGCAAAAAAACGCCTTAAAAAAGACCGCTATTTATCTCGTATTTTTTATCCAAACGGAAATGCACCAGAAGTTGGTAGTATTTTAGTTCAAAAAGATTTAGGTAAATCATTGGCTTTAATCTCAAAGCATGGACGAGGTGCATTTTATAATGGGCGCATTGGCAAATCATTGGTTCGGCTAATGAAAAATAATAATGGGCTAATTACTCGAAGTGATTTAAATAATTATGAATCAAAATTTCGAAAGCCAATAATTGGAAATTATCGAGGATATACCATCGCTAGTATGCCCCCACCAAGTTCAGGCGGTGTAATTTTAATTCAATATCTAAAGCTACTTGAGCCGTTCCCTTTAAAAAAGTGGGGGCATAATAGTGCTAAAAGTATGCATGTAATGGCAGAAGCAATGCAACTTTCCTATGCTGATCGTGCAGAGTGGTTAGGAGACGAAGACTTTCAGCGATTACCAAAATATGAAATGTTGCGCTCTAGCTACTTGGACAAACGACGGAAAAAAATAGACCTATCCAAACATACCCCCAGTGAAAAAACATCCCATGGAGCGCCAATTGAAAGTGATGAAACAACCCATTATTCAATTATCGATCAATGGGGAAATGCAGTATCCGTTACGACCACTCTAAATTTTAGCTATGGATCCGGGATTGGAGTCCCAGGAACAGGTATTATTTTAAATAATCAAATGGACGACTTTTCTGCAAAACCAGGGGTTCCCAATGCCTACGGACTAATTGGTAGTGATCGCAACAGCATTGAACCAAAAAAAAGAATGCTAAGCTCAATGACCCCAACCTTTGTATTTAAAAATAAAGACTTGTTTTTAGTAACAGGTTCACCAGGTGGGAGCCGAATTATTACAACAGTGGCTCAGCTGATCACTAACGTCATTGATTACAATATGAATATAGCAGAAGCGACCCATGCCCCACGCTTTCATCACCAATGGCTACCTGATGAACTTCGAATTGAAACGACAGGTTTTTCAAAAGATACAATAACAACACTTGAAGGAATGGGTCATACCGTTGTAGTCAAGCCAGCCATGGGATCAACACAAAGTATCATCAAGAAAAAATCGTATTTATACGGTAGTTCTGACCCAAGGAAACCAAGTGCATTAACACTGAGCTACTAGCGAATAAAAAGTTCTTGTTGGGTTCCTGTAAAGGATTTCGCCGCTTCAACAAAACCATAAAATAATGGATGCGGCCGTAACGGACGTGATTTAAATTCAGGGTGAAACTGACATGCTAAAAAATAAGGATGATCAGGCAACTCAATCACCTCAACCAAATTATTTTCAGGACAAATACCTGAAAAAACCAGCCCCTTCCCTTCCATCATGGTTTTATAGCGATTATTAAATTCATAACGGTGACGATGACGTTCATAAATTTGATCAGCATTGTAAAGCGAATGCAATCGAGAATTGGATTGAATACTACATGGATAATGGCCCAGTCGCATGGTCCCACCCTTATTGGTAACCCCCGCCTGAGTTTCCATTAAATGTATGACCGGATGATCAGTATTTGGCTCAAATTCAACACTCATAGCATCTTGAAGTCCACAAACGTGTTGGGCAAAGTCAATGACAGCCACTTGCATGCCCAAGCAAAGCCCCAAATAAGGAATTCGATTTTCGCGTGCATACCGAGCAGCTTGGACCTTTCCTTTGATCCCACGCTCGCCAAAACCGCCCGGAATAAGCACACCATCAACATCATTTAATTGAGACGCTACTGTATCAGACCTCAAATCTTCAGAATTGACCCATTTTAGTTCAACATTGCAGTTGGTATTCGCAGCTGCATGCTTTAATGATTCAACAACACTTAAATAACAATCCGACAAGTTGGTATATTTACCAACAATAGCAATTCGAATCGAAAGATTGGTTGGATCATGCATGTTTTGAACAAAACGCTTCCATTCTTCCAAATCACTCCTTGATTCCGTTAATCCCAATTTATTACAAATAACCCGATCCATGCCCTGCTGTTCTAAAATAAGAGGAACATCATAAATACTTTTTGCATTATGTGCTGCAATAACAGCTTCAGGTTTAACATCACAAAACATAGCAACTTTTCGCTTAATATCCTTATCAATAGGCATGTGAGATCGACATAAAATGATATCCGGTTGAATGCCAATGGCACGGAGTTCTTTTGTCGAATGTTGTGTTGGCTTGGTCTTGAATTCGCCAGAACTTTCCAAATAAGGGACCAATGTTAAATGAACATGAACACAGTCGTTCTCATTTTCATATTGAAATTGACGAATAGCTTCAATGAAAGGCAGACTTTCAATATCACCAACCGTTCCACCAATTTCAGTAATAATAATATCAGAAGGATCATCAACCAATGTTTGTTTTATGCGAGCTTTTATTTCATTGGTAATATGAGGAACAATCTGAACGGTAGCGCCTAAATAATCACCTTTGCGCTCTTTATTTAGAACTTCCCAGTACACCATACCAGAAGTAATGTTATTTGCACGTGTTAAACTTTTATCAATGAATCGCTCATAATGGCCCAAATCCAAATCCGTTTCACAACCATCATCTGTAACAAATACTTCACCGTGTTGATAAGGACTCATCGTGCCAGGGTCAACGTTTAAATAAGGGTCAAATTTTTGAATAGTAACATTGTAGCCTTGATGTTTTAACAGTACACCAAGAGAGGCGGCTGCAATTCCTTTTCCTAAGGATGAAACAACACCACCAGTAAAAAAAATGTACTTTGTTTTAGGCACGTTTTATTATAATGAACCTTTGAGCCGTTGACAACAATAACTTAGATTAGAAATATAACGAACAGTTAATTGATGCCATTTAAAACTTCGCTTACTAAAACAATAATTAAATCCAATAAAATCAAGCATTAATCAGCATTATCCTTGCAGCAATCAAATACATTGAATACATTAAAAAAGAAATTATAATTTGGATTTAATTGACTAGAAAGATTGGGAAATCGTTTTAAAACGTTATATAAAGGTACTACACGAACCGATTCGGGCAATTGGCCATAAAATAAGGTTGGTTCAGATTCTAATAATTGACGAATATATTCATAACGACATACAAAATGATGGTTCTGATGCAACTTAGTAGAGAAAGTTGGATAATAATCATATTTTTTTATTAATGAAGCCACCTCTAAAAATTCATGAAGGCCATGGTGATGTTTCAAAATTTTTAACGCATTTAAAACATACAGATCATCTTTATAAAACAACATTGAAAAAGATTCAAAAACTTTCAGTAAATCAGTATCCCACTGGGAATGAAATGCGTGTAAAGAAAATCGAGTATCCCCTGCAATAAATCTGAGCAATATAAAAATTAGTTTACTATCTTTTATAAAGTTTGATTGGTTATTATCTGTGAAGTAATCCACAAACTCATCTTTTGTAAATGTCTGGTTTTTAAGAAAATCAACACATGTTTTAACAGGAAAATCATGATATTTACGTGTTTGAAAAAACTGCTGTAAACTAAACCGGTCCAACACTGGTTGATTTTTAGAATCATCTGAATTAAGTCGATATAAAGAGCTCATCGAAGAAAACATAATCTCACCCGTTCAAAATTAGAATTGAGGGTTCACTCAAATCTAAAAAAATTAAAACACTATTTTTTACAATGATCAAATGGATTAAGATTTTTAACAGCCACAAATAAATAATCCCAAAACGAGCAAAGGTTGTTCAACTGATGAAGTAATTGATTACGATTTTCCTTGTATTCAGAATCCCCAAATTTTAATTTCAAATCATTTTTTGAAACTGATGGCGATGAATGATAGTTAGAACCTTTCGATTGAGGAACATGATCAGAATAGAAAAAAAAAGGATCTTTATGCATCGCATTTGCAATCAATCGAATACGAGCCTGTGTACGAATCATACAATCATCAGGTCTGGTACTGTACGAAGAAGCTGAAATGCCATGAACTGTACCATCATGTATAAACTGCGAATTTAAAGAATTTGAACTGGCCTCACTATCTGTTTTTTCATCAAAAGATAAATTTGCTTTAATGGGCGCAATAATTTTTAAACTACGCATGAGGTGTTCTGTAAAAGAAGCAGGATCATATTTTTTTTCAATTAGTTGATTAACAATTGTTTCTTCAAATATTTCATAAGCTGACTGATATATTTTATTACAATCGTTCTGAGTATCACCAGCTTGAATGAAAAATGATGAAAAGCGTGTAAATTCAATATTTTGTTCGAACATAAACTTTAAGACATCAATGATCATATCCTGGGTTAAGTCAGAAGGGTCCACATAAGTGGCAGGATCTTTGGAATGAAATAGAATATCTAGTGGTTTTAGAAGGACTAAAAAATGCTTGATTTTATCAAGCGGAGCCAAATGGCTTAAAGAAATATAATCATCTGATTGTTTGCGATCAGATAATGGAGTAAATCCAGAACGAAGAGAACTCGGGGAAAGCATACACACCTCTTTATATTAGAACAGTTTTAGTTCTATTTTTTTTCAATTTAAAGAAGGTTTGTCAAGATATTTGAAAATTCAAGATTTAAAGCCAATTTTTATTCGCTTCAAAGAAGTATGAGCATTTAGTTGTTCCTTAAATCGTTGACCGTTTAAATGATCAAAGGAATTGAAATTGAGATGAAGCTCTTTTAAGTGAGCATTAACTTCTAAAGCTTGCGCTAAATGATTTAGCCCATCAGATGTAATCTGATTATGACTCAGTAGCAAAAATTGAAGGCCCTGGTTAACCCTCAGCATTTGAGCAATTGCAACTGCACCTGCATCGCCAATTGCATTACGTGATAAATCTAAAACTTTTAATGATTTATTTTTTTCACATGCCTCAGCAATATAAATAGCACCTTGATCTTGAAAATGATTTTTATTTAAATAAACTTCCACAACTTGATCATTAGTTTTGAGCGATTTTGCGAGCATTTGAGCGCCTTTTGGACCAATTTGACTCATTGATAAAGATAAAGAGGTCAATAAAGCATCATTTTTTGCAAGGCGTTTAAAGATTTCCAAATCATAAGAAGTAACTTGAGAAGACATTGACCGATGAAAATGTTGAATGCTATTTGTTACTACATTTAAAGGTCGAATAAAAGACGTAATTTGGCTTAATCGCATAAAAAACATACCCACATGATACTGTCGAATGAAATCATGACAACATACAAACACCACAAGGCTGATCAAAAAGGTCCTCAGGTAACATTAATTTAAATCCTGGGGTAAGATGATGAGATTTTATTTGAGCTTTATTAAAAAAATGACTCAAAAATGAACTAAGAATAGTCCAAGACTGACCATGAAATGCTTCAAAAGATATGGGATCATAACGAACGTCTTTAAAATCTCTAGGAAATTGATCGCAAAATGTATTGGTAACTAACCTTAAAACATAATGGGTAAGATTGATTGGATTATTACGTAAGTAAGTTGCCCCAATTAACAAATATTTTGATTTATCCTCGTCAAATAACAGTTTAAAAACATCATCAATTTGAGAGCTTGTCTTGTCATTAAATGAATCAAAATTAGGAATCTCAAGTTTAAAAAAATGAGGGGGAAATAATGGAAGTAGATTTTCAACACTCATGCCTTCAGGTAAATTGTTTAAACTATCCAAACAGATCATATCAGTTTTTATAGTGTATTTTAAAAAATGCAATAATGCATCAAATTCTAAAGTAGTGCAACCAACACGTTTTAAATTAACAAATAAATGATGCAGCGTTTCGGGTTGATAAACACGCTCATTATCAGCATAAATTTCATAAATATTACTCTCAAAATCATATACCATGAAACCTGCTGGTTTTTTGGTTTTCAAACAATCCGTCACCCCTTTGAGCTTCAGTCGATTAAATATCGTTTCTTTTGAGTGATCTGAAATCTGAACCAAAGGCTGAAACATATATAAATAAGCCTCGCAAGTTTTCAAAACATTAATGTAAGCAACCTCTGAATTATCAATTCCCTCAATGTTGTTCAGTAAATGATCAAGTAGACTTGAAATCTGAATTTGATGATCATCTGGAAAAACATTTAATTGAAATAAACCTTTGGGTTTTGGAATCTGACCTTCAGTCCAAGTTGAAAGCGTCTTATACATGAAACACCTTTAATTAAAGATATTTGATTATATTCATCAATTTTTACAAAAGTCAAATAAAATTAAATAAAGAAAGAATAAATATCCAATCCGAAACGATTTCCAAATATTTTAGAACCAATACACGTCGTCAACTGCAAAAAGATGGATTACACCTGAAATAATCGGGTATGGCGAATATTCGTTTTTGATTCTTGAATCATACGCTCAAACACTTGTAAATCTCCAACAACGTAAAGATGATCTTTTGCACGAGTAACAGCGGTATATAACACATCCTTGCTCATAAAAAACCCCCATTGCTTAACAATTGGCATAATAATAATCGGCGCCTCAGAACCCTGGAATTTATGAATAGAAACAGCATAGGCTAGCTGAATATCTTGCATATCTGTTGAATCAAAATCAACCAAATCAGAATGGAAGCGTATTTGAATTTTATCAGATTCAATTGACTCGATAAAACCAATGTCGCCATTCATGACCCGTTTGGTATAGTTATTGCGACATTGAATCACACGATCTCCAACCACCCATGACTGTCCAAAGTGGCCTTGTGATCGAATATGATTAGCAATTTCTTGATTTAAATTACGAATTCCAAAACGGCCCTTATGAATCGGAACAATCATTTGGACATCATGAATCGTCACTTGGTGATGTTTAGTAATGTCATGAATGTAAAGGGACATTAATTTCATATCAAGCTCGTCATCATTAGCTGTATGAATAAATGTGCAATCATCACCTAAGGGATGCGTTAGCTTTGAACGTGTTAAGATATGTTGTGCTAGCGAAGTTATTCCCCGATGGGTCTGTTGACGATGATTGGTCGTTAGTTTAAACGTTGGAATTGATGAAAACTGAATCATATCCGAAAAAACTTGCCCGGGACCAATGCTTGGCAACTGATCAGGGTCACCAACCAAAACCAATCGAACACCAAGCGGAACCATTTGCAATACATCAAAAAATAATTGCATATCAACCATACTCATTTCATCAACAATACAAATATCACAATCCAATGGTTTCGGTGTTAAGGCATGGGATTTTTCATCGTAATCCATCATTGAATGAATTGTCGCTGCACGCCGCCCAACTTGCTCAGCTAAACGTTTTGCAGCCTTCCCTGTTGGTGCTAAACATAAAATTCGATCTGTTTTTTTTATAAACAATCGCCACATAAGCCTTTAAAAGTGATGTTTTACCCGTTCCTGGACCACCATGTAAAATACTGACTGGATGTTCACATAGCCCCTCTAAGGCTTGAACTTGATCGGGTGATGGCGCTGGATTCGATCGTGGAATAATCCATTCAACCGCACGTTTTGCCTGAATTGAAATCCGCATTGGAGCTTGAATCAGCGCATCGATACCATTCATTATCGTCAGTTCACAATTACTAAGTTCAGGCATTGTCACCCACTTTTCATCACCATCAATCACCACTGTCAACGTTTGTGAAAAAACACGTTGTTGTAACGCTTCAAGTAAGACGTCATCATCGTAACTCAAACGTGCGTTTAGTTGAGCTTTAAAGGCAGAAAACAACATCCAAACATTGGCGGATGAATAATAAGAGTGAAACACATCAAAAATAGCCGCATCAATTCGAGCCTCTGAGGACGCATGAGAATTGCCTGCGATTTGATCAGCGACTTTAAACGTAAGCCCCGAAATGGCATGAATCAAATCGTATGGTGCATCACGACAAACATCAAACGCTTTTGCATAATAATGATTCCAAATGCGCTTCGCAAGTTTTATATCAATCGCTTGAGACAACATCCACTGTAAGAAAGACAATTGTTCACGATGCGAATGCCAAGAAGAAACAATCGAATCTAACTTTTTTTGACCAATTCCAGAAACAGTCAATAATTGATTCGGTGACTCATCTAAAATTGAAATCAACTTTTCACCAAAGGTATTAACCAACGTTGATGCAAAATGTGGACCGATACCAGAAATAACACCAGACGATAAAAATAACAGCAAATCTTCAGTTGTCCTTGGTATCAAATGTTGATAAGAAAGGACTTTAAACTGTTGTTTATGAACTGGATGGGATACCCATTCTCCCTTAACAGAAATAAAATCCCCCACATGACAATCTGCCAATGGACCTGTAACAACTTGTTCGCCAGCGGTTTCTTTAAGCATTAATACCGCATAATTCGAAATGGGATTGACAAAAATCACAGTTGTTACACAACCAGAGAGGTTTTTTTGTTTAGTGTTTGAAATGACGAATTCCTGTTGTAATCATGGCGACATCATGAACATTACAAGCATCAATGCTTTCTTGATCGCGCTTGGATCCACCAGGCTGAATAATCGCTGTTACCCCATGAGCAGCCAAATGCTCAACGGAGTCTTTAAAAGGAAAAAAAGCATCTGAAGCACATACGGCACCTTGAGTATAGCCATTGGCTTTCTTTAAAGCAATTTCAACAGCTTCCACACGACTCATCTGACCAGCACCAATTCCAATCGTATGGCCATTTTTGACCAAAACAATTGCATTTGACTTTACATGCTTGCAAACAGCAAAGGCAAATTTTAAATCACGCGCCTCTTGTGTTTCTGGACGACGCTTCGTAACAACATTAAGTTGATCATCATCCAAAACCAAAGCATCAGGGGATTGCATCAAAACACCTCCCTGAACATATTTTAATAAATAACTGGGCTCTTGTTCCTGAAATGTGGGCAGCTCAACCAAACGAATGGATGGCTTTTGGGACAATATATCAAAAGCGTCCGGCGTAAACTCCGGCGCAATAATGGCCTCAACAAACAAATCAGCCATTAATTTAGCCGTATCAGAATCAACAGGTTTGTTACATCCAATAATCGAACCAAACGCAGAAACAGTATCAGCTTCATAGGCTTTTTTATAAGCCAAACGTAAAGAATCTGCAAATGCGGCACCGCATGGATTGGTATGTTTAATAATAGCTACAGCAGGCTCATCAAATTCCCGAACAATATGCCAAGCAGCCTCGAGATCAACAATATTATTGTAAGACAACGCTTTACCGTGGCGTTGAACCAATTTGTTAAGGCCATTGGTGGAATAAGAATAGTTGTAAAAAGCCGCTTTTTGATGTGGGTTTTCTCCATACCGTAGATCGGCTGTTTTTTTCAAAACAGGCGTAATAGTATCAGGAAAACCTGAATCTGAAGATTTCGCCTTGCTTAAATAGTTTGAAATAATGGTGTCATACCTCGCCGTATGTTGAAAAGCTTCCAATGCTAAATCTTGTCGCAAATCAGCAGAAACTTGGCCATTATGTTGCGCCAAATCGTCACGAACCTCAGAATAGCGATCTGGATTAACAACAACTGCAACGGATGAGTAATTTTTGGCAGCGGAACGTAACATCGATGGACCACCAATATCAATATTTTCAATGGCTTCTGCAAGAGTAACGCCAACTTTCGCTATGGTCGATTCAAAAGGATATAAATTAACCACAACCAAATCAATCATTTCAATGCCATGATCCTGAGCTGCTTGCATATGATTGGTATCATCGCGACGTGCAAGTAGCCCGCCATGAATCTTCGGATGCAACGTTTTTACTCGACCATCCATCATTTCAGGAAAGCCCGTCACTGTATCAATTGAAATCACCTCAATACCGGCATCTTTTAAAACATTTGCGGTCCCACCAGTAGAAATGATTTCATAGCCAAAGTTTACCAACTCTTTTGCAAACTCTTGTATGCCTGTTTTATCTGAAACACTAATTAGTGCACGCATATTATCACCCTATCTTTATCAACGTTAAATCTAGGCTTATTGTATAGTTTCAAAAGCTATTTGACTAGCTTAATTCATTTAGAACGTGTTGAATGGCTTTCGAAAAAATATCATGCTCTTTTTCCAAAATTCGAGCTGTTAATGCTGAAATTGTATCGTCATAAAATACTGGAACAACAGCTTGCAAAACAATAGGACCTGAATCCATATCGCGTGTCACATAATGAACGGTACAACCAGTAATTTTCACACCATAATCAAGCGCCTGCTGTTGTGCATGCAACCCTTTAAAACTGGGTAAAAGTGAAGGGTGAATATTTAACATGCGCTTTTCAAAAGCACGAAGCATGGGATCGCCAACCAATTTCATGTAACCTGCAAGAATAACTAAATCAACATTGTATGATTGAAGACACGCGACAATATCATTTTCATAATCATCACGTGTAGCATACATTTTAGGTTCAAAAACTCGGGTATCAACATCATTTAAAACAGCCAATTGCAATCCACGCGCATTTGGGTTGTTGCTAATTACAATCGGAACCTCTGCATTTAAACGACCTTCGCTAATATTTTTCATAATCGCTTCCATATTTGACCCACGACCTGAAATTAAAATACCTAATTTAGGCATTTGTAATTGTACCGATGGGATAAGCATTAACAGTACTAGGAATTGAATCAGAAGTTATAACAACCATACCAACACCCATATTAAAAACACGCCACATTTCATCATTATTAACCTGACCCGCCGTTTGTAATTTTTTAAAGATATCAAGCACGTGAATAGAGGAATAATCAATATTGGCATGGCGCCCATTCGGAAGGATTCGTTCAATGTTTTCAACCAACCCACCACCTGTAATATGTGCAATGCCATTTAGGTTAATGGAATCAACGAGATCGAGAATATCACTGACATAAACAACTGTCGGCTTTAATAATTCATCCATTGTAATATCATAGTCAGCCATGACTTCTGGCGTACAAATCTTCCGAACCAACGAATACCCATTACTATGAATACCACTGGAAGGCAACGCATAAATGGTATCACCAACTGAAATCTTTGAGCCATCAACAATTTGATCTTTCTCAACTACCCCTACTGCAAATCCAGCCAAATCAAAATCACCTTTTTTATACATATCATTCATTTCTGCCATTTCACCACCAACCAATGAACAATTCGCCGCATTACAACCATTCACCATACCCATCATAATTTGTTCAATTTGATTGGGATCAAGTGCATGAACCGCAATATAATCTAAAAAATAAAGTGGTTTTGCACCGGCACAAATTAAATCATTAACACACATGGCAACCAAATCAACACCAACTGTATCAAAACGATTGGAATCTATCGCCAACTTCAATTTGGTACCAACACCATCAGTACAGGAAACAAGCACAGGGTGATCATAACCTTTTGGCAACTCATAAAACGAAGCAAACTGCCCCAAACCTGTTAACACATTGGATGTAAATGTTGATTGAACCAATGGTTTGATGCGATTTACAGCATTATTACCTTCATTAATGTTTACCCCAGATGATGCATAGTCCATAAAAATAGTATAACCAATCAAGGAGCTTCGGAAAAGTAAAACAACAATTAATTTTGATAATTATTAAGTGCTAAAAAAAAGTCATGAAATTTTGTGTGGTTTGGGGATCGGTATTGCATAATTTCACGGTTGGGATAGTTTAAAAACGAGAAACAATGCAACCACTCTTGGCCATATTTAAAGCGCATTAATCGCTCATCACGAATTGGAAATGTTAAGGGCATCGCTAAATAAACCCGACGAGTCAAAAAACCACACGATTTGGGCTGAAGTGATAAGTCAATCAGCGCTGAATCGTATATAACCGATGTTTCATTTCGTACTAATATATCATTAAAATCTATATCATAAAGATATAAAAACGATCGTAAAAGGTTATCAAACCCAGGTCGAAGGTTTAATTTCTTTAGTTTTGAAATATTGGAATCAACTAAATGATAAAGTGTAAAAACATGATCTTTAAACTCATCAAAGCCATTCAGTACCCGAAAAAGATCATGAAAAAAAGGCATCGTCAAATCAATTTCACCAGGCGTACTTAAATCATCCAAAGGATCCCCTAGCTCATTATCTGATTCATAAAGGCAGCCCTGTTTTGATTCACCATAATTCAATTCTAAATCATAATCAGCCCGTCGATCATGATCAGACAAACAATAATATGCTTCATTAAGACGTTGCGTTATCAATGTCCGCAATTCAATATTATCTTGAAATTTATCAGGGTGAACCTGACGAATGATATCGAAATATGATTTCTTAATTTGCAATTGACTTGCCGTCTGGGGAAGATTCAAACGGCTATAAAAGTTCGCCATCAGCATCTGCTTATTTAGTTGAATAAGGACAGAAGACGACTTGTTCGTTTGACACAAAACACTCATAGATAAATTAGAAGCAATTAACTTCGTCATAGTTAGAATTTAACAGAGTGAAAAATAAAATACAATAAAATTTTACAAATTAAATAAAAATATATAAAAATTTAAAAGACTCAAGGTGACATCATATTTAATGTAGTAATGAATTGATGCAATCATATAAATCATTTAAAAAAGAACAATCCGTATAAAACACCTCATAATAAATGAACAAAAAATTGAAAATGGGGCGATACTAACTGCAAATAATATCGAAATAATAAAAAACTCTGGGGATCTGAACTTATTTAAAAATAAAATTAATTCACGTATCGAGGAATTAGAAAAAGAAGAATCTAATAGTATTGCAATACTCAAAAAAAGAGCCATTGGAATGGCATCAAAACAAGAGTTAAAATGTTTGGTTTACTATAAAAACTTAACAGCAGCAAAAAATCTTATGGGGTTTGATTAAAAGTGGAGCTCTCGAGCGGGCTTGAACCGCTGACCTCATCCTTACCATGGATGCGCTCTACCAACTGAGCTACGAGAGCATTTCGTAATTGTTAAATAGTATATAAAGCATTAAAAATTATCAAGAAATTAACGAAATAAGGTAATTAAGTGTTTTTTTGTAATTTGTTGAGAATCTGCAGTTGAATTTAATTTTAACACCATTTGGTAAACCCCATTTGGAACAGGCGCTAAATTTCGATCTGTTCCATCCCAAGAAATCGTTTGCTTACCTTGTGATGACGCCACAGATGCAGTTTTTATAATTTTCCCACGACGAGAGAATATCCAATATTGGTAGGAAGCCGCTTTATTTAGAAAAAAATTACAAGCAGTACTTGAGGATTGACTAACATACAAAGGATTCGGATAACACGCCAACAACTCATTATTACCCGTATCTGAAATATAGACATCAGAAGACTCCGAATCAAAAAGAGCCACACCCGACAACACCATCGATTGTCGACCATCAATGGTTCCATATCCATAACTTAATGATTTCGCATCTGATGAAGCAGAAATTTGAATCAAACGGCGAATTTCAGACGGTGTAAGGGTTTGGCTTTTAGCCACCTTATAATAACTTTTTATGTTTGCAGCTAAGCCTGAAACAAATGGTGCAGCCATTGAAGTACCACAGCTCGAAACAAGTGCTGTATTTGACAATAAACCAACACTGTAAACACTTTCACTTTCAATGCAACCCGCACCATCAGCTTGGCCACCAAAAGCCG
>MDTB01212458.1_pt1 | contig 17747 bp, 15 predicted proteins | sample 811161 | NCBI WGS metagenome assembly MDTB01 (sample SAMN05326650, study PRJNA326480) | marine metagenome | isolation source: seawater | place: Mediterranean Sea | collected 2009
CGATCAAAACCCGCGAGCGTCTTTCTATTTGGCAAGTGACGAACCTGAGATCAAGCAACGCTTGATCGATAAATTCCCGTCTCGAATCTTCTTTCTTGAGCAGGCGAGCTACGGCCGCAACGCTTCCGAGAACATCAAGAATGCGCTGGTCGACTTGCTTTGCCTTTCTGAGACTCGAGCGATACATGGCGCATACTTCAGCACTTTTTCCCAGGTTGCCGCGGATTGGAAGGGTATTGAGGAATCCACGGTGTTTCGCGAGGACCTTACGGTAGAGACAAAACCCTAGATTGGCGTCCCCGCCACGAAATAGCAGGCGCTGGCCGGGGGTTTTTAGAAGTCGTTAAACGACGCTACCGGCACTGGATTTCGCCCCTCCAGGCGTTCCCTCCCTTCGCCACTGCGATCGGGTCGCGCCGACCACGAGGCCTCAGGGGCCCACCGACGTTCAGGTGGAACTCAATATTCGAAGGGTTCTATTTTATCGGCGCGAAGGGTATAGGAAGCCGTGGCGAGGTTCTCCTCCACTCGAATCGTTGACAACTTGCCCTCTATCCAGAAGGGGTCCCACAGGCTCTCCAGCTTATATCCCGGTTCGAATTCGGCATAAATGGTCTGGTTTGGCGGAGGTGCGGGTTCGTGAATACAGGCTCCGAAGTAAGGCACCAGCAAAAAGCGTGTGACGACCTGCCGATTCTCGAAATCAACGGGCACAATGAACCCTGGTATACGTATCTCTTTGTTATCTAGGTCCAACCGTACGCGCTCACCAAAGGGCACCTGATCGCCCAGAAGCAGTGAATCATCTAATGCAGGTAACAGGTCTCGCCAGGACAGCGTCTCAGGCTCGCCAAAAACCGGCGAAGAGATCAGAATAACCAGACCTGTTAGGTACCCGATCACCGGGTGGAAGCGTCGGTTCATTTTTTGAGTCCAAATGGGATACGTTGTAACATCCTAGCATTGGCATAGAGCAAATAGCACAGTGAATAACCCGAAAAATGATCCTACTGCCATTGAGCTGCACAACCTGGTTTTCCGGTTCCCGAAGGACCCTCGACCGGTCTTAGACATCCCAGCATGGCGCGTCCTCGCTCATGAACGAATATTTCTCCAGGGGGAATCAGGCAGCGGGAAATCGACGCTGCTTGCGCTGCTGGCTGGCTTGCAGTTACCCACACAGGGGGACGTCACACTCTTTGGAATTCAGGTGTCTGCCTTAGGAAGCCGCGAGCGCGACCGCTTTCGAGCAAAGAACCTGGGTGTGGTTTTTCAACAATTTAACCTCATACCCTACCTCTCCGGGCTAGAAAACATTCTGCTGGCCGCACAATTCGGAGACGCGACGGCTCAGGCACAAAAAAATAGGGCGGTAGAGCTCCTGGATCGGGTCAACATGCAACCTACCCTGCATTCCCGCCAGGCAGCCCAGCTGAGCATTGGCCAACAACAACGCGTTGCCATTGTTCGCGCGCTGATAAACGCTCCCTCCCTGCTGTTGATTGATGAACCAACTTCCGCCTTGGATCACGCCAACCGAGATGCCTTTCTAACCCTACTTTTTGAAGTGTTGACCGACCTGGATTGCGCCATGGTGTTCGTCAGCCATGATCCTTCGATTGGTCAGTATTTCGAAAAGCGTATGGTGCTAGGCGACGTCAACCAAGCCGGGAAGCCACAATAATGGAACAGTTCTCGGCCCTTTGGGGCGTCGCATCACGCAGCCTTCGGTACCGCATCAGCGGCGTGACCCTGACCATTGCTTCCGTTGCGCTAAGTGTCTTTGTCTTACTCGGCGTAGAGCATGTAAGACAAGAGGCGCGCTCTGGCTTCGCCAGCACCGTTTCGGGCGTAGACCTTATCGTTGGCGCGAGAACCGGGGAGGTCAACCTATTGCTGCTGTCTGTTTTTCGGATAGGGAACGCAACGGCGAACGTTTCCTGGGATTCCGTAGAGCAAATCAACGCCCAGGACAGCGTATCGTGGACAGTCCCCATCTCTCTGGGGGACTCCCATCGTAGTTTTCGAGTGATCGGGACCACCACCGAATTCTTCTCGCGCTATCAATACGGACAAAAACAGGCTCTGACCCTGCGAGAGGGTACTCAATTCGAGGCACTGCAGGACGTTGTCCTCGGTGCACGGGTCGCTTCGGAATTGTCATACGAACTAGGGGATTCCATCGTCCTCAGTCACGGCGTGGCGGATACAAGTTTCGTGCACTACGATCAGCTCCCCTTTCGAGTAAGTGGCGTACTGGCTACCACGGGCACCCCCATCGACAACGCCCTATTTATCAACCTTGAAGCCGTGGATGCCATGCATGCTGATGAGGACCCGGAGAGCGCCAGGCACTCGGATAGGCATGATGCCAAGCACGAGGTCCACGACGAGCACGACGACCACGACGAGCACGACGAGCATGGCGACCACGATGAACAGGGCGACCACACAGGACACGACGGGCGCGACGACCATGACGACCACCACGCACAGGGCGACCACAACGTGCATGACGACCACCACGCACAGGGCGACCATGACGAACAGGGCGACCACGACAGCGCCGCTCATGATCACCCACCCATTGGAACCGTGACCGCCGTGCTGGTCGGACTTGATTCGCCAATCTCTACCCTTCAGGTGAAGCGTTGGGTGGACGATTTCTCAGATGAGGCCCTGCTTGCGATTTTACCCGGCGTTGCATTAACCCAGCTTTGGGACCTGCTGGGGAATGTGGAGGTCGTACTCTTGGGTATTTCGATTCTAGTTTTTGTCTCTTCGCTCCTAGGTTTGAACGCCATGCTGCTTGCATCCATGCGAGAGCGCCGGCGAGAAATAGAAGTCCTGCGCAGCATCGGCGCGCCCTCTCTCTTCATCCTCGCGTTACTGGTCATTGAATCGTTGCTGATCGTCACGATCGGCGTGGTACTCGCGGTGGTAGGCCTCCTCGTCTCGATAGCCTTGGCAAATGGTCTTTTGGCCGAGGAATTAGGGCTGATGATGTCGATGCAGATTTTCAATTCGTCGAGCCTATTAGCCCTCGCCCTGATTTACCTGACGGCATTTGTGGTCACGCTAATCCCAGCCTGGCAGGCCTATACAGTGTCACGATCTGTCGGTACTCAGCCGCCCTCAGATTGACAGGCGGATCGCAAGGTCGTTATAACGTAACATTCTGCAAGGTGTCGTGGTCCCATTAAAAGTCAAAATACACAGACTGTCCTTCGGCACGCCAGCCAGCGCTGCCTAGCCGGCGGCGCCAAGCTAACACCCAAGCGTAGTCAGGTGCTGGAGGCCTTAGTCAAATCTGGTAAGGCGTTGTCAGCTTACGAAATCAGGGACTATTGCTGTAATCAGCTGGGCTACGACCTCCTGCCTATGTCTGTTTACCGCATTCTTGAGTTCCTCGAAAATAATGATCTGGTCCATCGTCTAAACACCTCTAGCAAGTACATAGCCTGCTCCCATATTACCTGCCCTCATGACCATGAACCGCCACAGTTCCTCATCTGCAAATCCTGCCATCGAGTAGAGGAAGTAAGCATGCCCGACCGAGTCATCAAGACCGTTACCCAGGCGACCCGCCTGGCCGGTTTTCAGCTGGCGAGCAAGCAACTTGAAATCGACTGCTACTGCACGGAGTGCACCCTCACTAAGGACACATCGGCATGATGCTGAGCGGGGCCATGGATAAATCTGCGATCGCACTTTCCGGGGTTTGCATCGCGCACTGTCTGGCATTGCCGGCTGTGGTCGCCCTACTGCCCGCTCTGTCCGCCTCTTGGTTTGCGGGCGAGTCCTTCCATCTTCTTTTGCTTTTCATGGTCTTGCCTACAAGTATCGTGGCCCTTGGCTTGGGCTGCAGGCACCATCGCACTTATGGGATTCTGCTCTGGGGCACCAGTGGGCTCTTGGTCCTGACCGCGGCTGCCGGATTAGGCCAAGCTTGGCTAGGGGAGGCCGCTGAAAAGGTGCTGACGGTTATCGGCGCAACGCTGGTGATGGTCGCCCATGCGAATAACTTCAGGCTGTGCCGTCATCAGGACTGCGACCACTAACCCTGAGGCCATGACCTGAGTCACCACCCAACGGCCCTCTCTGCCCCGGCATCCCTTGCGCGCTCCTAGAAGCCGTACGCCCTGACTCACCTCGCGCGGGGCTTGAACCACCTCTTTTTGGGTGATAAGCCGCCTTACGTTCTGCCGCCTGAACGGCACGATGAGTGCAATCGTGAACGCTTCCGTTAAGCTCCACCAGGTTTTCTGAGCGATTCAATCTTTGTAAGGAGGCAAGATGATCGAGGATCTATTTTCTATGGCTGGCAAAATTTGCGTGGTAACCGGCGGCTCCAGCGGCCTGGGTAGCTACATGGCGCAAGGCTTTCTTGAGGCCGGAGCAGCGCGGGTTTACATCACCGCCCGCTCGGAAGAAAAACTCAAGGCTAAGGCAACGGAACTATCCTCTATCGCCGCCGGCGACTGCATCGCTCTTCCCGGTGACCTCAGCACGCTGGAGGGCGTTAACGCCCTGGCAGCAACTTTGTGCGATAAAGAGCCGCACATCGATGTGCTGATCAACAACGCTGGGCTCGGGCTCGGCAGTCCCATCGCTACCATGAAGGCAGAAGACTGGGACCGAACAATGGACATCAATACGCGCTCCCCGTTGTTTCTTACCCAGGCCTTATTGGCACCCCTTAAAGCGCGTGCCACCGTGGACGATCCATCACGGGTCGTCTTTATTAGCTCGGTAGCGGCCAGCGGCGTCTTCCCGAATGTCTTGGCCTATTCCTCAAGCAAAAAAATTCTCGAGCATCTAACGCCCCAACTCGCCCTTGCCCTCACGGACGACTTCATCCGAGTCAACGCGATTGCACCGGGGCGTTTTTATTCCGAGATGACGCGAGGTGCATGGCAGGACCCCGAAGCCGAATCATTCAAAGCAGAATTAGAGCGCATTCCAGCGCATCGCTACGGTGACATGGAGGACATGGCCGGGGTCGCCATCATGCTGTGCAGCCGGGCTGGCGCTTATTTTAGTGGCGAAGTGCTCAATTTAGATGGCGGATTCCGCCTACGACACTAGCGCTCAGTAACGACTGGCCCTCGTGGACTAAAGAATGCTGCGGCCGAGCGCGCTCTGAATCAAAGTCACCGCGCGCTCGGCTGAAACGTTTGCATCGTCGAGAAATGGATTTAGCTCGACGACCTCCATGGAAGTCATGCGTCCGTTGGCCGCGCATTCCTCCAGCAACAGATGGGCTTCTCTATAGCTGACGCCGCCCGGCACAGTAGTGCCCGTGCCGGGGATGACCTCAGGGTCACAGCCGTCAAGATCAAAGCTCAGGTGGAAGCCGGCCGTATTGCGGTTCACGATCTCAAGACTGCGGCGCGCAACTTCGAGCATCCCCAGTTGATCAATATCTCTCATGGTGAAGGCCGTGACACCCGAATCACGGATGAACTCGCGCTCAACCACGTCGATATCGCGAATCCCAATCAACACGACGTTATCGCGATCCACCGCCGGGTTGACGTCTAAAATACCGGCTAGATCCGCGTCACCATAACCAAGCAAATGCGCCAAGGGCATCCCATGAATATTACCGCTGGGTGAGGAACACGGCAGGTTCATGTCGCCATGAGCATCGAACCAAATCAGACCGAGCTTTTCACCTCGGGCTTTCAAATGTGTCGCAAGCCCCGAGACCGTGCCCATGGCAATGGAGTGGTCACCGCCGATGATCAGCGGCCAGTCGCCGGCATCCAAGGCGTCCCGGGTTTCACCGGCAAGCTGTGTGCAGACAGCCAAAATTTCGTCTTTAAAATGCGCCCGGGTATCCTTTACCTGTCTCGTTTCGATAAATGGCACCGGGATATCCGTTTCACCAGCGATAGAGTAGCCCAGGGAACGAATCGCCCTTCCCAACCCGGCCACGCGAAATGCTGAAGGACCGGCATCAGTCCCGCGACGTGAAGCGCCCAGGTCCAGGGGGACATTTATGGTGCGAATGGGTCGATCTGTTTGCATCGCGGTCACTCTCATTTATCCATTCGAGTCAGTCATCAAGCGGCGTCTTTCCCGCACCGAGCAACCTCACCAGGATGCACCTGCTGGAATAAATCCTTGGGGTTGTCCAGATCCGGGATGAGCCCTATCTCCTCCCCCTCGTTCAAGTCCGTGGCGAGCCGTTCCACGTACCGCAACGCAGAATAATCTTCCAAAGCGAAGCCAACGGAATCGAATAAGGTCACCTGCTGGTCATCCTCGCGGCCTCGTTCATGGCCGGCGATCACGCGCCATAGGTCGTGCACCGGATGCTTGTCGGACAGCTGCTGAATATCGCCCTCAATCCGTGTTTGCGGTTCGAACTCCACGAAAATCTTGGCGGCACGAAGAATATCCGCATGTATTTCTGTCTTACCTGGACAGTCGCCGCCAATGCCGTTGATATGCATGCCGGGCTCAACCATCTCAGGGGTGAGAATGGTCGCCCAGCGCTTATCTGCGGTACAGGTTGTGACGATGTCCGCGCCCCTAACGGCCTGTGCAGGTGACTTGGCCAAGCGTAGAGTCAGGCTTGGGTAAGCTGCCATGTTGCGCTGGAGTTTTTCCATGGCGGCATTGTCGATGTCGAAAACCCGAATTTCTTCAACGCCTGCGAGCCGATGAAGCGCCAAAGCCTGGAACTCGCCCTGGGCACCGCAGCCAATCATCCCAGCAATACCCGATCTGGGTCGAGCCAGGGCTTCGGTGGCTATCGCGGTCGCCGCAGCGGTACGAAATGCCGTCGTCACCGTCAGCTCCGACAGAAGGGTCGGGAAGCCGGTGTCTACGTTGGCCAGCGCGCCAAAGGCCATGACCGTGGACACCCCCTTGGTCGCATTGACAGGATGCCCGTTGACGTACTTAAAGGCGTAGCGGTCTTGATCGGAAATCGGCATCAACTCAATGACGCCAATCTCGCTGTGGCTGGCCACGCGGGCAAGCTTCTCAAAGGATTCCCAGCGTCTAAAGTCTTCGCGCATGGTGTTGGCCATACCCGCCAAAAATTCCTCGACGCCAACGCGGCTTACGATCCGGCGAAGGGTGGCAACGTCTACAAAACGGGTCATTGTCCTAATCTCCTCAAGATGTCATTTTGCATACTCTAGGGTGATTATTGACTATATGTTAGCCGTCAGAATGTACATTTTTCTATTTTGATTTATCATTCCGATACCTTATATTGTCGTTTTGTAAATTGTTGACGCAGAGTACCCCGATGCGAACCCTTGATCCCAAAGACCGCCGTCTGGTGTCTATGTTGCGCGCCGATGCACGCACGTCTGTGGCAGACCTGGCGAAGCAGTTAGGTGTTTCCAGGGCCACGGTTCAAAACCGAATGAAGCGCCTGGAGAAGGATGCTGTGATCTTGGGCTATACCCTCAGACTGAGCGATGAGCTAGAGCGCCCCCCCGTTCGTGCCCTCATCAGCATTCGCACCGAAAGTGCCAGTGAGGCTCGTGTGATTGCTAACCTCAGAGGCAATCCGCATATATCGGCAGTTCATCACACCACGGGGCGCTGGGATTTGATTGCCGAATTTGGCACGGACTCCCTTTCATCATTCAATAAAATCGTCGGTGATATTCGGCTCTTTGAAGGGGTTTTAGGAACGGAGACGAATCTGCTCCTGGACAGCTACGATTAGCCCGGCAACAGAGCCTCAAACGGCGGCTGATGATGTACCTTCAGGTGTTCGATGGGCACATAGGGGTAATCGAAACCAAAGCAGCGTGGCGCAACCACGCCCAGGGCTACGTCGGACCGGTAGTAGGCAGGGCAACCCACACCAACCACGGTCACCCGCTGCCCGTAACGAAGCCTCTCGGCATTGATCGGCATGGAGGTCTCGTAATCAAGCACGGTGATGAGGTCCGGCACCGAAGCAATGACCTGACCCTCCACGCGAGCAACCAGAAACTCATTTTTGATCGTCAGCCGCAGCTTGGGTCCTCCACCCTCGAAGGGCTCAATCACTGCTTCACCAACATCGAAGCCCCCCACAATAGCACTGGCACAATCGACCACTTTGCCCGTAAAGAGATGGCATAGTTCCCCATAGATAGAGCGATTGAACGCCGCGCCAAGGGGCGCGAGGATACGATGGGCGTTCCCTCGATGCGCCCGCAGAATTCTGCCGATCTCCAATGAGAACGTGAGCGTAGAGGGGACAATGGACGATTTAAGCTGTTTCCCCGTCATCGGATGCTCGACCGTCGTGATCATACCGCCCATGGCCTGTGCCATGGCGCGCACGTGACGCTCATAGGTTTCGGTTGTATCTGCCGTAAAGGTAACCACGTTACCAGCGTAATCGACCCCAACCGCCGGTGTCGGTGCAACACCTGCGATAGCGTAGGTCATCATTTGAGCCTCCGGAAGCGCGCGCCCCATGCCGTCACCATCAATCACCGGAATACCGCACCGCGCTGCAGCAATAATTGGAATAAGAGAATTTCCGCCGCCAATTTCAAAGGACACAACGGCATCTACCCGGCGCCCAACATGATGTTCAAACGCCTCGAGCGCCATCGCTGCATCGTCAACAGATGGCAAGAGTTCAAGGGTGACAGTGGGCGCACCTACGCCGCCAATAGCCACCACATAGGCATCATCGTCTAGGTCATTTACAGAGATAAGGTCTGCGGGGCCACTTTCCTGGAGTACTTTTTGTGTCGCGAGAAGGCTAACGTAAGGGTCACCTCCACCCCCAGTGGCCAAAAAAACCGAGCCGTCGGACAAATCCTGCAGGACATCGGCGGTCAACTTCATGCTGTAGTCTCCTCTGAACCAGGTTTCTCCAAGGCCGCAATGTCGCCGACGACTTTGACGCGCAGGCGCGCCGTGTTGCCTGCCATATAGGAAATACTGGTCTCTTCTACATCGGCGACCCGAAGGGATGCGGAGTCAGCGCCGGCAGCCAATGCTAGCGCCATAGCTTCCTGGGTTACCTCTTGGACAGCCTCCTGTCTTGGTATTTTTTCGTAGGAAACAAGCCGTTCCGACTCTCCCCCGATCTGAGCTATCGCAGCACCGATCGCGTTAGCAACCCCCGCATGCTCGGGGCGCAACATGCTGGAGGCTGCCGCCAAGTCTTCGGTGATCAACACGGCACCGCCGCCCACCAAGATCACCGGCAGCGGATCGCTGCTGGGTTTCATTTTTTCGATACCGGCGTTGAGCATCCGAGATATCTCAAGAGTCGCCGCCTCTCTGGTTTCAGGGCGCAGACCGGCCACGTGGGATGACTCGCCAATCTCCACCAGGCCCGTTGCAACGACGATATCCGTCGCCGTTAGCGTTTTACCGCCAAAGACTAGGCCCTCAGAAACGAGATTGTGCCCCACGGATTGGGGCCCGATGGTTTTGCCATCCGCCGAGACCAAACTGCCGCCCCCAAGCCCAATGGCTAAAATATCGGGCATGCGAAAGTTAGTCCGAACGCCGCCAACTTCGATGACTACATTAGACTCGCGCGGGAAACCGTCCTGGAGAATACCAATATCCGAGGTTGTCCCACCGATGTCGACAACGATCGCATCATCCAAACCCGTCAATTTACAGGCACCTCGCAGGGAATTGGTCGGCCCTGAAGCGAACGTTAGTGCCGGAAACTGGCGCGCAAATTCAGCATCCATCAGCGTGCCGTCATTCTGACTGACAAAGAAACGACAGGTCAGACCGCGACGTCGAATTGCCTCAACAAAGGACGTCACGACACGGTCTGCAAAACTCAGCAAGCTTGCATTGAGTAGCGCGGCATTTTCTCGTTCAAGAATGCCGAGCCGGCCGATACTGTGCGATTCGGTTATGCGGACTCCGGGTATTGCTGCGCGGATGCGCATTGCAACGCGTTGCTCGGGTTCTGCGTTCATCGGCGAAAAAGCCGATGAGATCGCAACGGCCTGAATCTTTTTCGCTTTGAGGTCGTCGACAACTGCGGCGATCTCGTCGTCGTCCAATGCCGAGAGCGGCCAACCATCATAAAGGTATCCGCCCCGAAGCATATAAACGTTATCCCCAAGACAGGCGGCGAGATCCTCAGGCCAACCAATCATTGGCGGGATGCCTGTACCGGAAGGCATGCCAATTCGCACTGCTGCAACTTGGGTCAATTCGCGGCGTTCGATAACAGCATTGGTGAACTGCGTTGTCCCCAGCATGACTGCTTCAATTGCCCCCTCTCTCCCGGCATGGTCGACCAATATTGCCTCAAGGGCATCTAGTATGCCGGTGGTCACATCGGCCGACGTTAGGGCCTTCGTCGATGCAATGACGGCGTCCCCATCCAGCAGCACTGCATCGGTATGCGTGCCACCAACGTCTATGCCTATTCTCAACACTAGGCGGCCCCCTACTCAGCCGAGCTTTCTACCGGTCCCGAGTCGAACCGGCTCAAAAGGGCATAACTCAGGGCAGACACGAATATCGCGTCCAGGGCAGCAATGCCCGTTAACTCGATGACCGATTCGGCCCCCAACAGCGCGACAACGCTACCCATTACCCAGGCGATCAGCGCAAAGGGCGATAAGGTCCGCTCGGAAGCGGCGAAGTTTTCGAAATAGGCCTCGGGGCGTGCATAAAAGTGATCCACGGCAATCACTCCTGCCACGGGCACGAAGACGATAGCGAGGTAAAACAGAAACGTTAAAAAGTAATCCAGGATATTGAAGAAGGCGGCAACCGTGCCGAGGGTGCCTAGGCAGATGATGAGGGTTCTGTTTTCAGCTTTCGGGAACGTGGCTTCAACGCTCAATATTGCACTATATAAATTTAGGGAGTTCAGTACCCAGGTGCCCGCAATGATAATGACAAAGGCCCCCCAGCTGAGACCGACAACGATCAGCACATCTAACATATCGTCGTTGGACAGAGCGTCCGCAGCCAGCCCTCCTGCGATCATGACGACGGATTGGACGATCAAAAAGGACATCAGCGCGGTAAATAACGCACCTCGCCAATGATTGATAAACCGCGTAATGTCCGGAAGAATCACGGCACCAACAATCACGCCGCCGACCACGGAAGATATTGCCCGACCCAACGAAATCTCCGCCACTTGGGGTAAGGCCAGGGTCTCGCCGAGGGAGCGCATCCCCAGGGACTCCGAGATCAGCACGACGGTCACCACCATCATTACCGGCACCAACAGCGTCGACAGCGCGTTGATTGCCTTGAACCCATAGATTGTGGTGACGGTCATAACGAAACCGGCGAGCAGTTCTACTACCCAAGAAACCACTGAGACGCCTAGAGTGTCGTTGAGTAGACGCAGAAGCGCGCCGCTGAACAGATCAATGTTCACGCCGAACCATCCGAGCAAGGAGAGCGCAAAAGCCAAATTGACCAGGGCAGCACCCCGGGTACCAAAGGCAATCCGAGCCAACATATAGGAACTAAGATGTGTGCGGGTTCCGATGGCGCCACAAACGCCAGCAATCAACGTCAGCACGCCGCAGCCGATCAAGATAGCCTGCACCGCACTGGCATTGTCCATCGCAAGAAAAATTTCAGCCCCCGTCACAAAGGTGAGCAATGAAAAAGCCACCATGGCGCTGACCAGCCCAACCCGCAGCCAACCCACCCAATGCCTCTGCGGTACAGGCTCCCTGGCAAATTCCTCTACTTCAACGTTCAAACCGCCCCCACATGATTTATCGCGCCCCGACTGAACCCGGGAAAGTCGATTTCCTCACCAATAAGTTGATGCGTACAGTAGTGGACAAAACCGATGAGCAAAAGAGGTTACTGCCACCATCATCCGCATAGACAGATGGGTTTTAGGACCACGGGCCTACTGGCCCCTGCACTGGCCACCTGCTGTACACAACCGAGCTGATTTGCTCTACATTATCCTACCCCCACCCGCCACAGGATGGATAACAAGAGAGACCGCCTCATCGGGCGGGAACGACGGACAGCGGAGCTGGCTATGATTTTTACCGGATATGAAAGCCCCCTCATTCTACTGAAACATGAGGTGATTCAGCGCGACTACGAAGGGCACACCGTCCCTGACGACCTCAAAGGTCAGATTGCGGCTCTCGATGACGAGAAAGACGCTTGGGACTTTGAGCAGGTCGATACGCTTTACCGGGCCCTGGACAACGTTCCGGCAGATCCGGCATTTCCCTATGTTCAGCCCAACGACCTCGAGGATATCCGCAGGGCACGCCCTGATGGGCCAAGACAGCTGGGCGAAATTCCCGAGACGGCCCTGCTTGATAAGCTTCATGGCGCCTGGACGGGTCGTGCGGCGGGTTGCGCCTTGGGCAAACCCGTTGAGGGTATGGGCATCGTCGGTCAACAGGGCATGGTTGGGCGAAAAGCTATCCGAACCTACCTTGAAAATCGACAGGCCTGGCCACTGGACTTTTATATCAGCGGCGCGGATGCAGGAGATGGCCTACGGGTAAGTTGCCCCCAATCCCAGCGGGAGAACATTGCCTTTATGGAGCCAGATGATGACATCCACTATACGATTATTGCGCTCAGCGTACTGGAGAACTACGGTCCTGATTTCACCTGGCGTGACATCGCTACCACCTGGAATACAAGCCTGCCGTACTACGCAATCTGCACCGCAGAGGCTCAGGCGATCATGAATTACAACAATGCTGTCCCACGCAAAACGCCTTCAAACTGGGTCACACCCGAATACACCAGTATCAATCGAAACCCTTACCGCGAATGGATCGGAGCCCAAATCCGTGCAGACGGATGGGGCTATGCATGTGCGGGCAACCCAGAGCTCGCGGCGGAGTTTGCATATCGGGATGCCTGTTGGACTCACAGGGCCAATGGGATTTATGGAGAGATGATGTTTGCCGCCATGATGGCAGCAGCGTTTATTGAAAGTGATCCGATCCAGCTCGTTCAGATCGGCCTATCGGAAGTACCGCAAAACTGTCGACTGGCTGAAGCCTGCCGCGCAGCGTTAGAGCAGATTCCCCTGTGTAGAGATTTTGAAGCCTATATGGATTGGGTAGAACACTACTACGGGACGCTCCACGGTGTGCATACGGTTAATAACGCCCTCATCGTCATTGGCTCCATCATCTATGGAGACATGGATTTCCATCACGCTATCTGCCGTTCTGTTGAGGGCGGTTGGGACACGGACTGTAACGGGGCTACCTGCGGATCCATCGTTGGCGCCGCTGGCGGCGCCAACGGCTTAACCTCCAGTCTGGTTGCACCGCTGAACGACACCATCAAACCCAATGTCTTCGGCTTCCAGGAAATCACCATGACAGAACTCGCAGAACGCACGCTTAGGGTCCATCGCCGAGTCAACGCCAACGCCTAGGAGCAGATGGGCTTACAACCCGGAACATCCGGGTTTCGGCGCCGAGAGGTCGATCATCGAATACCGAGAGACTGCCTTGGGAACCAAAACGATCCAGGTCGGCGCGCCCGGAGTCCTTTTAGCCTGGGGCGGATAATGCACGGCTCCTTGGTATGTTGGGGTCAGACTTCCGCCTTGGAGTACTGGCACGACAAGTCTTACAAAGGCCATGAGTTTTCAGCCTTTAGGTAGGTTTTGTAACGCGCTCTCCTCTTCTGTAGAGGAGCGCCTGTAGCAGAAAATTAATACCTGCTCTATCGCCGGGGACTGTGCGATCGGCCAGCAGCAGCCTAAACACCAAATCACGGCACAATCGACAGCTATCGCGCCCATTCTCCGAGGAGGCCAACCATCTCGTTGAACTGTGAGGGTTCCAAGTCAAACAGAAAATCATATTCTGGGCCATTTCACCAAGCACCAGGCCTGGAAGGCTGCAGATTGAACTCAGTCTTCAAACCCTAAAAACCGAGCCGCGTCGTCTACGCTCTTACGTTCTGAGACAACCGCATTAGCCGGGAAATTCTCATCGGGCCACCCCAGGGCAACCGCCTTCATAATTACCTGATCTTCAGCAATTTGCGCGTGTTCCCGGACTACCGGCGACTGCATGATACCCTGGCTGTTAATCACAGCACCCAAACCACGGGACCAGGCAGCATTAACCAATGCAGTTGTCACCGCGCCGCAATCAAAGGCCGTGTCATCACTGTCAGAAAGTACGCGGTCGTAGGTGATAATGACGCATACGGGTGCATCAAACTGACGAAAGCCGCGAAGCACCCAATCCTGACGCCTTTCTTTATCCTCTCGCGCGATACCCATCGCGCCAAATAGCTGCTTAGCGACACCCACTTGACGCTCGCGGTGTTCACCAACGAACGGTTGTCCAATGCGAAACTCCCTTGAGTGCGGTACGCCGGCGAGATTACGTTCTGTATTGCCCACTCGAATGCGGTTGAGTACGTCGCCGGAGATAACAGTAAAATTCCATGGCTGTGTATTCATGGAAGAAGGCGAGCGCATCGCGATGGCTAGAATCTCCTTGATTAGTGATTTCGGCACTGGATTCGGCTTATAGCCTCGAATGCTCCGGCGCCCAAGTAGAACATCATCGAACTGCACGATCAGCTTCTCCGTAAGATAGCGGCAATACTGCGAGTAAATGGGATCGAGTACGCCATCAAAGCGCGATCTCCGGCTCACTGTGAACCCCACTCAGCAACGAGATTCCTAACAGGCTTAATGACTCTCAATCTACTGCGCGGGTTTATAACCGAGAACGGTCATTAAAAAAACCTTGTCCTCCACACCATCACTACCTATGTCAGATATCGCTACCTATGTCAGATATCGCTACCGCGTCAAACCTTTCATCCTGCAACGTTAATTGATATCGCTAACGACCAACACGCCCAAAGCCCATTATCCCTAACCTGATTGGCGAGCCCATATACAGCTCTAGTGTAAAATAGCGCATTGGAAAGTATACTTTGAGGTTTAATTCGGTACGGACACTTAGATGAAACCCAATGTTGTTGTCATCATGACAGATCAGCAGCGCGCTGATGTCTCGAAACGCGAAGGCTTTGCACTCGATACCACACCCTTTCTGGATAGTCTGGCCAGTCAGGGCTCCTGGTTTGATCGCGCTTATACCACCATGCCTGCGTGCCTGCCGGCCCGAGTCTCCATGTTGACAGGTCGTTACCCCAGTACCACAAGGTCACGAACCAACCACAACAGGGACGATGCCTTTTACGAAAAAGACCTGTATGAGGTCATGCGTGAGCAGGGTTACAAGACCGCACTCTGTGGAAAGAATCACTCCCATATTGATGCAGACCGAATGGACTATCAGTTTTCAATAGGGCACCACGGCGGGTTCGATGATAACCGGTCCGAGCAAGAAATTGCCTTCGATGAGTACCTGGCTAGCCTGAAAATGCGCGTCCCCGCTGAACCATCACCCTATGGCGCGGAAGTGCAAAGCCCTTTTCGTGCGGTATCTGCGGCCACGGACTGGATTGACGGGCTCGGCGCCGACGACCCCTTCTTTCTATGGCTATCCTTCCCGGAGCCCCACAATCCCTACCAGGTGCCTGAGCCTTATCACTCCATGTTCCCACTGGAAGACCTGCCACTGACGCTGTCCGATGAGTCAGCATTGGGAGCGAAGGGGTTCAAGTATCAATGGCTGCGTCAGATCGGCGAGACCGCCTTTTCGGATTATGGCGAACAACTTATCCGTAGCCGTTCCAATTATTTCGGCATGCTTCGCCTGATCGATGATCAGGTCAAGCGCTTCGTTGAATATCTGGATGCAAAGAATCTGCGCGATGACACCATCGTGATATTCCTGTCGGACCACGGTGATTACGTCGGCGAATACGGATTGATGCGTAAGGGTGCCGAGTTACCCGAGGTGCTCTGCCGTATTCCATTCTTCTTTGTCGGCCCCGGTATTCAGGAGTCAGACAAGCCCCATCCGGCACATATTACGATCGCGGATCTGATGCCGACGATTTGCGAAGCGATCGGCGTGGCGCTTCCCGATGGAGTGCAGGGGCGTAGTCTATGGGCGCTGTTGACCGGAAAAGACTACCCTGAGGCAGAATTCGACAGCGCTTACATGGAACATGGTTTTGGCGGATTGCATTACAGTGAAGATGATGACTTTGACCCCAACGAAGACGGCCTGCATCCAGGTATTGGGTTTGATGAACTCAACGGCTGCTCGCAAAGCGGCACCATGCGCGCCCTTCGTAAGGGTGACTGGAAACTGATTTTTGATATGCAGGAACGCGGACAACTCTACAACCTGGCGGACGATCCCGTTGAATTGGTAAACCTGTACGATCATCCGGACTACGCGGATGTGCAATCGAAGATGCTTGCCTCGTTACTCGGCTGGACGCTACGGGCCCAGGATCCATTGCCTCACCCGCGTCGTCGCTATAAATTCAAGTCAGATAAGCAAAACTACTGGTCTCCTTATCGTTAACAATAGACGCGATGCAAAAGCAGTAGGTGTCGCTTAGAGATAGGGTCAAATGGTGCTACAAGGCCTGACGATGTACAGGCAAAGGGCTTATCGTTTAAAGGGGCGGGGGCCGTGAAGCTAATATTCCTATCATTATGTTCCCGCCGACTCACACCAGAGGCCCATTTTAAAAATAGCAGCAGGAAAGCTTTGGAAGTCTGTGTTTGCTAGTGTTCTCGAATTAAAAAGAGTAAAAATATAGTTAAATCATCAGCTTACAAGCACCTGCATAGGCTTTCGCATCTGCCTATTTCAGGTTTGTGTATCTTCTTTTCCTTTAGTAAAGCGAAGCGCTAACCTTCCGGTTAGCATGTACTGCCCCCCTAGCGCTAGTAATGTAAACACAACAAGTGGGATGAACCAGTCATTGGTACAAACAGGAACCAACGAATCATCAAGGTCCCGCCAATCTATTACTTTAAAGTTTTGTTTTTATTGAGGTCTAGTATTGACGCCGTCTTGTACTACGAGTGGTCTCAAGGGAAAACCGAGAATATTCCTTTCACTCGCAGCTAAACCGTCTGTATCAGTGACGCCGTCAATTGCTCCATCCCTTGAGGACTGTACAGCAAACTTCAATCTGTAACTCAGCGTCGGTACTTCAAATATATGGCCTTCAACACTCTGTTTGTAAGGAATGCTAACCTTTCACTCTTTTGTCATATCTTCAGCAAACACCAGTTTGTACCCATCAGGATCATAAACTGAAAATTCTCTCATTCCGTAAGAATGATGCTCTTCTATCTCCGAAATTTTGAGGCCCACATTTCCCCTCATGGAGGCATGGTATTTATCTAGCCCTTGGCACCAAAAATAGGCGTCAATAGCGCCATGCTTCCCATTTGGCTGACACTTAATGCCATCTTGCTGAAAGAGCATCACCAGGTATCCATCTTTTTTCGGCATAGCAAAAGTGGGGGGCTCCCCCCATAAAGGTGGCATATCGAAATCTAGAGTCCCAACATAGAATTCTAGGGATTTCATAAGGTCGGTAACAAAAAAATGGGGGGCGGAGGCTATAATTTTCATTCTACTCCCACTCGAAAATTGCGTTGTCGCAAGCCCTTTGTTTATAGGGGCTACAGAGCGGACAAAAATAGTTTGTAACTGTTTTGTAACTCACTTTTCTTTTCTGCTTCGAAGCCTTCTCACCTTCACAGTCCATTTTCCAAGCACTTAGTGGGATAGCTGTTACAAAGTTTGTAACTACTCGCCCTTTCATATTGTTCTTTACAGAGTTGTTAAGCGAAGCTTTTTGAGAGGTATTACAAAGGAAGAGCTATGGCATGGTAATAGGGAGACAGTATGGAA
>MDTB01079123.1_pt1 | contig 17746 bp, 18 predicted proteins | sample 811161 | NCBI WGS metagenome assembly MDTB01 (sample SAMN05326650, study PRJNA326480) | marine metagenome | isolation source: seawater | place: Mediterranean Sea | collected 2009
AATTTATAATTTTTTACAGATTCCAAATGGAGAATTAATGGCAATGAGATTAACTTTAATATCTATATTTATTTCTATATCTGCTTTAATTTTATCTGAAATAATCTTTGATAAATTTATAAAGTATAAAAGTAAAAATAATGAATGATATTATATTTATAAAAAAAAAAATAAATGATTTTAAGATTGATGTAAAAATTAATCTCATAAATGGAATAAATTGCTTCTTTGGACCTTCAGGTGCTGGAAAAACTTCCATAATAAATTGCGTAGCCGGAATAAATAAATCTATAAATGGTAAAATAATTATAAATAATAAAATTTTAGAAGATACAAAAAAAAATATTTTCGTTCCTATTCATAAGAGGAGTATAGGGTATATTTTTCAAGACTCTAGGCTATTCCCTCATTTGACCATTAAAAGTAATTTAACTTATGGGTTAAAGTTAAATAAAAATAATAATAATAATTTTTCTTATAATGAAATTATTAAATTATTAAGTTTAAAACAACTTCTTCATAGATATCCTTACAATTTATCAGGAGGAGAAAAACAAAGAGTAGCAATAGGTAGAGCTTTATTAAGTCAACCAGATTTAATATTAATGGATGAACCATTAGCATCTCTAGATCAAGAAAAGAAAGATGAATTAATAAGATATATAATTAAAATAAGTAATATTTTTAAAATTCCAGCAATTTATGTTTCTCACTCTATTTCAGAAACTTTTATGATAGGTGATAGGGTTCATTTTATTAAAAATGGAACATTAATTTATTCAGGCAACAGAGATAGAGCTCTTCATTACTACAATAAAAATAATAATTCTATTTTTAAGGATTCATATATAAAGGGAAAAGTTATTGATGTAGATTTACTAGAGGGCCTTACTAAAATTAGGCTAGGAAGCAAGAATATAACAGTTTTTTCAAGTACATTACATTTAGGCCAAAACGTCATAGTTAAGATTAAATCTACAGATATAATTATATCTCAAGTTATTCCTGATAAAATTAGTTCTTTAAATTATATTTACACAAAAATTGATGATGTTATTAAGCAAAAAGGACTAGTTTGTTTAATTTTAAGTTTTGAAAAAAATATTATTAAAGCGCATTTAACAAAAAAATCATTTACCAGGCTAAAGATTAAAAAAGGAGGAAAATGCTATGCAGTTATAAAGGCCTTAAACATAAATGATGTAATTAATATTACGATAGTCTAGTTGGATCTAGTGAAAACAAACTTAGTTAATTCTACTAATGCTTCATTATAAATATTTTTAGGAAACTCTTTTAATATATTTTCAGCTTTTTTAGCATATTTTTTTGCAATATTTTTTGTTTCAACTATACAATTATATTTTATAAGTAAAGATTGAGCATGCTTAAAATCCTTGTTTTTCTGATCTAAATCTTCTATAACTTTTTTCCAAAATAACTTTTCAGAAGGATTGGACTTTTTTAAAGCAAGTAATACAGGTAAAGTTACCTTTCCTTCTTTAAAGTCATCTCCCGTATTTTTACCAATATTATTTTCAGAATATTCATAGTCGAGAGCATCATCTAGTAATTGAAAGGCAATACCAATATTTTTGCCAAATGCATCAAGCTTGTAAATAATTTTTTCAGTGCATTTTGAAATTATACCGCCAACCACGGCAGAGGAAGAAAAAAGTCTAGCTGTTTTATCTTCTATAACTTTAAAATACTTTTCTGTCTCAATATCTAAATTATTTTTAAGGCTTAATTGCATTACTTCGCCTTGTGCAAGAAACTTTGAAGCACTAGATAAATTTTCTAAAACTTTTAAATCTTGATCAGCAACCATTATTTGAAATGCTTTGGTAAATATATAATCTCCTACAAGAACACTAGCTTTGTTACCCCATATTTTATTTGCGGTTTTAGCCCCCCTTCTCATATCACTTTCATCAACAACATCATCATGTAATAGCGAAGCCATATGTATCAATTCTATACAAGCTGATAAATGAATGTGTCTAGAACCATATTTATACCCAAATAGTTTTGAAAACAAGATAGTTAAAGCAGGCCTTATTCTTTTTCCCCCAGAATTTATTAAATATTCTGATAAAAGAGGGATTAAAGGAACTTCAGACTTTATATTAGCAGTCATAAAGTTATTAACTAGCTTAAGATCGTCTTTAATAAGGTTAGCCATTATACTTTTTGAAGCTTTGTCTAAAGGTTTAGTATTTATGCCATAGCTCTTTTTATTTTTTAATAATAAATTTTGCAATTCTATTCCTACTGACTTCTTTATAAAGTAGATATTATATCTTATAAAGTAATTAACATATATTTTTTATTTCAATTGTCACTAAAATAGTTTAAAAAAACTCTTTAAAGAGTTAGAGTTAAATTAAAAATATTTAATTAAAACCGAGGTTCAAAGTGTTCATTTCAAAAAAGTCTATTATAGGAATAGTAAAATTATCAGGAATTATATCAACTGAAACTAGATTAGGTAGCAGAGGAGGGCTAAATTTAAACGATTTATCTGATTCTCTTACTAAAGCTTTTTGTTTTAAAAATATTAAAGCTATAGTGCTTTTAGTTAATTCTCCGGGAGGGTCTCCTGTACAGTCTGCACTTATTGCTAACAGAGTTAGAGATTTAGCTAAAGAAAAAGAAATTCCTGTTTATTGTTTTATTGAAGACTTAGCCGCATCAGGTGGATATTGGCTCAGCTGTGCTGCAGACAAAATTTATGCTATGGAAAGCTCTATAATCGGTAGTATAGGGGTTATTACTTCTGGCTTTGGAGCCGTTGAGGCTTTGAAAAAAATTGGTATAGAAAGAAGAGTCTATTCACAAGGAAAAAACAAAGGCCTTTTAGATCCTTTTTTACCAGAAAAAAAAGATGATGTTAAACAAATTTTGAATATACAAAAAGATTTACACGCACAATTTATAAATTGGATAAAAAAAAGAAGAGGAAAAAGATTAAAAGCAAAGGATGAAGTTTTATTTAACGCAGGGATTTGGAGTGGTGTTAAGGCTAAAGATTTGGGTTTAATAGATGGCATCGGAGATTATTATAATGTTATGAAAAATATTTTTGGAGAAGATGTAAAATTTAAAGATTTTTCTAAAAAAACTTCATGGTTCAAACAAAAATTTTTCTCTAGTAAAAATTCTTTAAATTCTGACATAATTATAGATAATCTAATAAATAAAATAGAGGAAAGAATTATATGGTCTAAATACGGCCTATAATATTTTATTATGTTAGGTTTTAGCTTTCCGAAACTGCTACTTTTATTAATTATTTTAATTTTGATTTGGTATTTTTTTAATTATTTAGAAAAAAAAAGTAAAGACCCAATTAAAGAAAAAGAACAAAAAGATAATAATGAGGAAGAACTTACTGAATGTTATAAATGCGGCGGTTTTTATTATAAATTAATTAATAACAGGTGTCCTATGTGTGACAAAATAAATAAAAAATGAACAATCTTATTACTTTTGAAGATATTATTTTTCACTTACAAAAATTCTGGCAGAATCAAGGTTGTACTATAGTGCAACCAACTGATTTAGAAGTTGGAGCAGGAACTTTTCATCCGGAAACATTATTAAAAAGTTTAGGTAAAAAAGAATGGAATTGTGCATATATTCAGCAATGCAGGAGACCTACTGATGGAAGGTATGGTGAAAATCCAAATAGAATGCAACAGTATTTTCAGTTTCAGGTATTACTTAAGCCATCTCCTAATGAAATACAAAATATGTACCTGAAAAGTTTAGAGAGCCTAGGAGTAAGTTTAAAAGATAATGACATTAGATTTGTAGAAGATGACTGGGAAAGTCCAACTTTAGGTGCATGGGGGTTAGGCTGGGAAGTATGGTGCAATGGTATGGAAGTTACTCAATTTACTTATTTTCAACAAGTTGGGGGTATTGATTGTAATCCTGTAAGTGGAGAAATTACTTACGGATTAGAAAGAATAGCTATGATGGTTCAAGATAAAAAAAATATTTTTGATATAATTTGGAGCAAAAATGGCAACACTTATAAAGATATTTTTTTTGAGAATGAAGTTCAACAGTCATATTATAATTTTGATTACGCGAATACTGACTTTATCAAATCTAATTTTGAGTTTTGCGAAAAGGAATCAAAGTTTCTAATTGAAAAAAAATTAGAAATACCTGCGTATGAAAAATGTATTAAAGCTAGCCATTTATTTAATTTATTAGATGCTAGAGGCGTATTAAGTGTTTCAGAAAGAGCTTCATATATTAAAAGAGTAAGAGAAATTTCTAAAAGCTGTTGTGAGCTGTATATTAAAAAACAGGAATATTTTTAATGTCTGATTTATTATTAGAGTTATTATCCGAAGAAATGCCAGCAAGTTTAATTGAAGAATCAGCTATTAGTATTGAGCGAATATTATTTAATAATTTTAAGAAAAATAGCTTAATATCAAACCGGCATAATTTTTACTATGGACCCAAAAGGTTGACTTTTATATTTTATAATTTGAGAAGTGAGAAAGAAGAAATTTTTATAAAAGGTCCAAATATAAAAGCTTCGGAAACTGCCGTAAATGGCTTTGCTAAATCTCAAAATACTAGTATAGAAAAACTAGATGTTCAAAAAACTAATAAAGGTGATTATTATATTTATAAGAAAAAAGTTTCCACTTTAGATACAGTAGATTCTCTTAAAAAAATACTAGAATTAAATTTGATTAAAATTCCATGGAAAAAATCAATGAGGTGGGGGAAGAGCTCTCTTAAATGGATAAGGCCTTTAAAAAATATACTCTGTCTTTATGGAACAAATAAAATTGATATAAATATTTCTAGTTTGTTGTCTCACAATTATACTATAGTTGGCAACTTATTAAATGAAAAAAATTTTTTAATTAAATCTTTTAAAGAATATGAAGAGATTCTTAAAAAAAATAATGTTATTTTTGACCAAAATGAGAGAAAGAAAATTATCTTAAAAGAAATTGAAAGAATTATTCATAATGTTGATTTGATTTTTACTTCAAATCAAAAGCTTTTAAATGAAGTAGTAAATTTAGTAGAAAATCCAAATGTATTTATAGCTCAATTTGATAAAAAGTATTTGAAGCTTCCAAAAGAAGTATTAACTACATCTATGATTAAGAATCAAAAATACTTTCCGCTACATAACAAAAATAATTCTTTATCAAATTATTTTTTAATAGTCTCAAATTTAAAACCTAGTGATAAAGGCAAAAAAATTATACATGGCAATCAGCGTGTAATTGAAGCAAGACTTGAAGATGCAAGTTTTTTTTGGACAAAAGATAATAATTCTAATTTTAGAAATAAAAGCTCAGAGCTAGAAAGAGTCATATTCCACAACAAGTTAGGAAGTATGCAAGACAAGATATTAAGATTAAAAAAAATTGCTAAATTTTTTGAGAACAGCTTTAAATTAGATGATATTGAAAGCAAAAATTTAGAGACCGCTATAAATATAAGTAAGAACGATTTGGTTTCTGAACTAGTCAGAGAGTTTCCTTCCTTACAAGGTACAATGGGATTTTATTATGCACTAAACTCAGGGTTTAATGATGTTGTGTGTAATGCTGTAAAAGATCACTACAAACCCTATGGACCTATGGACTTTTGTCCAGCGACTAAAATCTCTAAAATTTTAGCTCTTATAGATAAGTTAGATACTTTGGTAGGGTTTTTTTTAATAGATTTAAATCCGACTAGTTCAAAAGATCCTTATGCATTAAGAAGAGCAGGACTTGGTATTATAAGAATTTTAATAGAAGGAGAATTTTCGATTAACTTTAATAAATTTATTGAACAGTCTTGTCAAGAATACGAAAAAAGTAGTATTTCATATGATAAAAACCTTGAAACCTATAATAAAAAAATTCTAAATTTTATATCAGAAAGATTTGAAAATTTATTAAAATATCAGAATTTAGAAAAGTTTATTATTTATAATTCACTAATATTAAATAAAAATAACTTTGATATATTTAATATTTATCAAAAATGTAACATTATTTTTGATTTTATTAATACAGTGAATGGGGAATTATTTTTAAAATCCTTCAAGAGAGTTTTGAATATTCTGGAAAATGAAAATAATTTAGAAGATAAAATAGACGAAAAAAACTTTAAAAATGATTTATTGCAATCTGAATTTGAATTAGAATTATTTGAGACTTTCAATAATAATTTTATACAAAAAAATTTAAACTTTAATGCACTAATATCTTCATTAGTTTCGTTAAGTGAGCCTATAAATATTTTTTTTGAAAAAGTACAAATTAATGATAAAAATATACTTTTAAAAATAAATAGATTATGTCTATTATCTTATATTAAAAAATATGTAGTTCAAGAAATTGATTTTACAAAAATAATCAAGGGGAAGGAATTATGAGTAAATGGGTTTATGACTTTGGCTTTGGTAAGGCAGATGGCAATGCCTCAATGAGAGATATCTTGGGAGGTAAAGGAGCTAATTTAGCGGAAATGAATAAACTAGGAATTTCTGTCCCCCCAGGTTTTACTATTTCCACAAAAGTTTGTGATTATTACTATGAGCATAAAAAAACATATCCTGAGGAATTAAAAAATCAGGTTAATAATGCTATTAAAGAAATAGAAAGTAGACTTGAATTTAATTTTGGTGGAGGTAAAAATCCTCTTTTAGTATCAGTCAGGTCTGGAAGTAGAGCTTCAATGCCAGGCATGATGGACACGGTTCTTAATCTAGGATTGAACGACAATACTGTAAAAGATTTAACTATTGCAAGTAATGATAAGAGGTTTGCCTTAGATAGCTATAGAAGGTTTATTCAAATGTATTCCGATATTGTATTAGGAGTACCACATTCTGATTTTGAAGAAATTTTAGAAGAGGAAAAAATTTCTAATAACCTTATGTTAGATACTGAGCTTACTGAAGAAAATTTAGAGCAGTTAGTAAAAAGATATAAAGATCATGTAAAAGAAACAATAAAAAATGACTTTCCTCAAAATCCACATGAACAACTTTGGGGAGCAATATCTGCTGTATTTGATAGCTGGAAGAATCAAAGAGCTATAACATATAGAAAATTAAATGATATTCCTGAAGAATGGGGTACAGCAGTAAATATACAGGCAATGGTTTTTGGTAATATGGGAGAAGACTGTTGTACAGGAGTAGCTTTTACTAGAAACCCGTCTACTGGAGATAAAGAAGTTTATGGTGAGTATTTAGTAAATGCTCAAGGAGAAGATGTAGTAGCAGGAATTAGAACACCTCAGCCATTGAGAAAAGATAATAATAATAAAAATAATGGAAAATCTTTACAGGAGGTTATGCCTAAAAAATATGATGAGTTAATATCTGTTTTTAATAAATTAGAAGAACATTACTTGGACATGCAGGATATTGAATTTACAATACAAAAAAATAAACTTTGGGTTCTTCAAACTAGAAATGGTAAAAGAACTACAAGTGCAGCAATAAAAATAGCTGTAGATTTAGTAAATGAAGGTGTAATATCAAAAGATGAAGCTTTAGTTAGAATAAACCCTGAAAGTTTGGAACAGTTATTACATCCTACTCTAGACCCAAATTCAAGAAAACAAGTGTTAACTAAAGGTTTGCCCGCATCACCTGGAGCAGCCTCAGGAAAAGTAGTTTTTACAGCTGATGATGCAGAAAAATTAGCTTCTGAAGGGGAAAATGTAATATTAGTAAGGGCAGAGACTAGTCCAGAAGATATACATGGAATGCACGCAGCTAAAGGTATCTTAACCGCTAGAGGAGGGATGACTAGCCACGCTGCTGTCGTTGCTAGAGGTATGGGCAGACCTTGTGTATCCGGCGCCTCTCAAATAAGCATAGATGAATTTGAAAGAAAACTAACTATTAAAAATACTGATATAAAAAGTGAAGAAATAATAACTATAAATGGATCTAACGGAGAAGTAATATTAGGTAAAATACCTACTGTAGAACCAGAATTATCAGAATACTTCAATATAATTATGAATTGGTCAGATGATATTAGAAAGTTAGCCATAAGAACTAATGCAGAAACTCCTGAAGATGTTAAGATTGCTAAAAAATTTGGTGCTGAGGGTATTGGGTTATGTAGAACTGAACATATGTTTTTTGATACAAATAGAATATTATTTATGAGGCAAATGATACTTGCCAAAGATTTAGTGGAGCGAAAAGAAGCTTTAAAAAAACTTGAACCCTTTCAAAAAGATGATTTTAAAAATATTTTTAAAATTATGGAATATAGACCTGTTACTATTCGACTTTTAGACCCACCCCTTCATGAATTTTTACCAAATTCTAATGAAGAAAATCTAGAGTTATTAAAAAAATTAAATATTAGTAAAGAGGATTTAGCAAATAGAATAGAACAGTTAAATGAATTAAACCCTATGTTAGGTCATAGAGGTTCCAGGTTGGGGATTACCTTTCCTGAAATCTATAGAATGCAAACTAAGGCTATTATTGAAGCAGGTATTGAGGTAAATAATGAAATAGGTAAATGTCCTATAATAGAAATTATGATTCCTTTAATATTTTCCGACAAGGAATTGAGTTTCATAAAAAACTCAATTTATGAAGAATTGCAATCGATAGAAGTAGCTAACGAAGAAATGCCTCAAATATTAATTGGTACAATGATAGAGCTTCCAAGAGCTGCATTATTAGCAGATAAAATTGCTGAGTATGCTGATTTTTTCAGTTTTGGAACTAATGACTTAACTCAAACAACTTACGGTATTAGTAGAGATGACTCAGGCAGATTTTTAGATACATATATAGAAAAAAATATTTTAGAAGTTGATCCTTTTGTAAGTTTAGACACTAGTGGAGTAGGTAAGTTAATTGAAATAGCTAAGGAAAAAGCAATCAAGGTAAATAAAAATATAAAGCTTGGTATCTGTGGCGAGCATGGAGGTGATCCTAAATCAATAGCATTTTGTAATCTTCTAAATTTAAATTATGTTTCTTGTTCACCATTTAGAATTCCTATTGCAAGATTAGCAGCTGCTCAGTCAGTTATTAGACAGAAGTCATAATATTTCGAATGTAAAGTTATTGTCTGTAGTTATTGTTTTGGTATTATTATTTATAGTATCATTTCTAATTAGACATAAACATACTTTAGCGCAGCTAGATTTCATAGTACCAATTTTAAAGCCATTAAAAAAAATATCTTCGTTTAATTTGGGTGCTACACCATCTGTAATTTTGATTTTTTGTAATGAGTACTTTTGAGTACCTCTAAATTTTTGTTTAGCTGTGTTTTCTTGTCCTATATAGCATCCTTTATTAAAGGATAGAGATTTTATGTTTTCAAAATTGTAATTTAATATGAAGCTTTTATTATAAACTAAATCTATTTCAGAATTAGGTATTTTTAGATATATTCTTTTCTCCTCTACTTCGCTTTCGTCAGAAAAAATAAACTCTGCTAGTTCGTTAAGTTTTTCATTTATCCAGAATCTATATAAAAAATTTTCTGACCTTGGGTCTATTAAACATAGAAATTTTTTATCTCTATATATTTTTTTATCTCCTATTTTTTTTAAAAATTTTCTATTTAAATTTTCTTTTATAATTACCTTAGTATAAATATCATTCTGCACTTCTATAAAAATATCGTTTCTAATATCATATTTTTTTATTTCTTTTACTAAGAGTTCTATATTACTTTGATTAGCCTCTAAAAGATAAAAACCTTCATCTTTCAACATTATGAAATCATGAAGATATTTACCTTGAGGTGAAAGCATGGCAGTATATAATGGGGTTTTTTTATTTAAACTATTTATATCGTTAGTAATAATATTTTGAAAAAAATTTTCTATATTTTTGCCACTAACTTTTATAATTTTAGTATTTGTATTATTCATTTTATAAGGTATCAATATTGCATTACATATTTCTAGAAAATTCTATTAATTTTACTTCATCTTCCTTGAATTTAAAAGCTATAGATTCTTTTCAAAGAACTTTAATACATTTTTCTAAAGAGTTAGTAAGGAAAAATCATAAAGTTACTATCTATAATAATACAGCAGTTAATAAAAATGAGGATGGGATTAATTGGAGAAACATTTCAGAGTCATTAAGCAATTTAGTGGAATCTGATGTATGTATTATTTGTAATGATGTAGGTTTTTTGGATGTAAAAATTAAAGCAAAGTTAAAGCTCTTTTGGATTAATTCTGATATAGATCTCAGTAATTATAAGAAAATAATTATTGATTTATTAAAAAATAAATTTGTTATTTTATATAATTCTGATACTTTAATTTCCAAGCTGCCTCATAATTTTAAATATATACCTAAAATACAATTTAATATTGGTATTAATAATGATTTTTTGCAAAATGAAAATTTTAATATTAATAATTGTAATGCTTTAGTTACTATTCATCCCTTAAGAGGACTTGATTGGCTTTTAGATGTATGGGTAAATATAATTAGTTTAAAATTACCATGGGCAGAGATGCATGTTTACTCTCATACTTTATATAAGAAAAATTTTGTAAATAATGTTAAAATTAACAATTTAAAACTTAAATTATTTAAATATAAAAATAGTGGTATATTTATAAAAAAGCCTGAAGTAGAAAGTGATTTTATAAATACTTTGTCAAATTATAGAGTTCATCTTAATCCTAATAATGATATTATGGCTATACCATCAAGTATAATGGAAAGCCAAGCTAGAGGTATTCCTATTGTTTCTAGAGAAAATAATGATATTTATAATTATATTTATCACAATGAAACAGGATATATTACTAATGATGAAAATATTTTTTCTAAAAAAACTATAGATTTGTTAACTGATAATAGTTTATTTTTGAGAATGAAGAGTAATTCAAAATTAAATAATAAAATTAAAAACTGGAAAGTTGTTGTAGAAAGTTTTGAAAAAAAGATTTATGAAAATATTATTCATAGGTAATACTAGATTAGGTGATGCAATTTTATCTACATGCATATTAAATTATTATGTGGATAAAAGTATAAATATTACTGTAGTTTGCAGTCCTTTATCTGAAAATATTTATAAAAATTTCCCTTCAGTTATCAATATTATTGCAGTAGATAAAAAAAAAAGAGGTAAACATTGGTTAGAAGTATATTTTGCTTTAGATAGAATTTATTGGGATCTAGTTATAGATTTAAGAAATTCTATTGTTTCAAGGTTAGTAAGAAAAAAAAAAAATATTAAGAATAGGAAAAATTAATCCTAATCAACATAGGGTTGAAAGCTTATGTAAATTAATTAAAGTAAAAAATATTATTGCTCCTAGCATACCTGTTTCAAGTACATTAATGAATAAAGCCTTAAAAATAATATCAGATCATAAAATTGCTTTGCCTATATTAGCAATAGCTCCAGTTACTAATTGGCAAAGAAAAAATTGGCCAATTGAAAACTTCGCATTACTAATCAACAAACTAATGAAACAATCTAGTGTGAAAAAAAAATTCAAATGTATTGTTATAATTGGTAGTAAAAATGAAAAGGTTCAGTGTAATTATTTAGTAAAAAAAATTAAAAATATATCTGTTATAAATTTATGTGGTTCTTATGATATTAGTGTTTTTTATGCTTTATTGAAATACTGTAAATTATTTATAGGAAATGATTCTGGGCTAATGCATTTATCAGCTGCCGCGAAAATAAATACACTAGGCCTCTTTGGTCCAAGCAAAGACATAAATTACAGGCCATGGGGTAAAAAATCTTTTTTTTTAAGGACTGATATTGATTATGATAACTTAGTAAATATTAAGGGATATAGCAGACATGATAGTAGTTCTTTGATGAGTAGTTTAACAGTAGAAAAAGTTTTTCAAAAATGTTTGGATATTATCAATTAATGAATTACTTTATGTTTCAGTAATATTTATTATTTCTTTTTTAAATTCTTTTGGTGGTATTTTTATTAAATTTATATCTAATAAACCGTTTTTTAAAGATGCTCCATTTATTTTTATGTTATCGGCTAATTGATATTTTCTTTCAAAAGCTCTAAAGGCAATTCCTTTAAAAAGGAAGTTTTCATTTGTATTATTTTTCCCTTGGCTTTTAATAGTTAAAACATCTTTTTCTAAAATGATACTAATATCTTTTGCTTCAAAGCCTGCTAAGGCAATGGACACCTTGTAGGTGTCATTATTAATTTTAGAAATATTGTAAGGAGGATAAGTGTTTGATTGCTCTGTATTAGCAAAATTATTTAAAATTTTACCAAATTCATCAAAGCCAATTGTTGCGTGAAATAATGTACTTAAGTCTAGTGTCATAAAATTACTAAATAATAAATGATAACATTTAATAGCTATATTTTTTAGATGGAAAATTTAACTTTCTCACATCTCTTGAAAATTTTTCTACTGATTTATCTACTATACTATTTAATTTTGCATATTTTTTTACAAACTTTGGAGTAAAATCATTATAGAGACCTAATAAATCATCTATTACTAAAATTTGGCCATCACAATGAAGACCAGCACCTATACCTAAACTTATTGTTGAAAAATCTTTAGTGATTTTTTTGCTCAAGGTACTTTTCATTGCCTCTAAAACATAAGCGAAAGCTCCAGAGTCTGTTAATGCCTTAGCATCTTCAAGTATCTTATCTTCTTCATTTTTATTTTTTCCAACAGATAAAAATTTACCTACTAAATTTATTTTCTGAGGCATCAAACCTATATGTCCCATCACAGGAATTCCTCTACTAACAATAAAACTTATAGTTTCAGAGATTTCTTTACCACCTTCTAGTTTAACTGCTGTAGCATTAGTCTTAGAAATTATTTCAGCTGCTGTGTCAAAAGCTTTTATCTTATCTGTTTCATATGATCCAAATGGTAAATCTACAACCACTAAAGCTTTTTTACTATTTGCAACTACACATTTACCATGATCTATCATCATTCTTTTAGTTACTGACAAAGTATTATTATGACCGTAGATAGTCATGCCTAATGAATCGCCTACTAATAACATATCTACATGGTTATCTAAAATTTTTGCCATAGGTGCTGTATAGCAAGTAAGCATAACAATTTTTGAATTATTTCTCTTTTTATATAAATCTGTAATCGTTATTCTTTGATTTAACATATTTTCCTTTGAACAATATTTTAAGTATATAAAAAAAAATAAAAATTTAAACTAAAAGCTGAATATTTGTTTGAGATTGACTATCAATATCATTGACATTCATTTGCAAATAGGATAATTTTATTTTGGATATAATTATGTATATTTGTTTATGTAACAATCTAAATAGTAAAAAAGTAGATTATGCTTTACAAAAAGGTGTATCATCTACGAAAAAAGTATATAAATTCTATAATTGTAAGCCAAAATGTGGTAAATGTATTGATTTAATGAATGGTATCGTTGAGAAAGAGAGTAATAAAGCTAAGGCACTTTAATGTTTAGATAAGTTAATTAGCATTAATTAAAGGTTTAGCTCTACTTTCATCAAGATAAAAAGCATTATCAATTGAAAAATCAGATAGTAGATTTATGATCATTGGGTTGCCAGTAGGAATTTCTAAATCGCTTATGGATTCATTTGATATTTCAAAAAGATATTTACATAAAGCTCTCAACGAATTTCCATGAGCGGCTATTATTATTGTTTTATCATCTGCTAAATAATCAATTATTGTTGTAGAATAATATTTTATTACCCTTTCATATGTATCTTTTAATGATTCGGTTTTTGGTATCTTATCTGACGAAATGCTTTCATTTAGATGTCCATAAGAAATTTTATTATTTTTTTTATTAATTATTGGAGGGGGAGATATATTCCAAGATCTTCTGTATTGCAAAAAAAGACTATCTCCAATTTTCTTTTTAGTTTCTGTCTTATTAAGACCAGTTAATACACCATAGTGTCTTTCATTTAAATACCATGATTTATATACTTTAAAATTATTATCTTTAATTTTTTCCATTAGTATGTTGAGAGTACTTATGGCTCTGGAGAGATAAGATGTGAAAGCCATATCAACATTTACATTAAGTTGTTTTATAAGATCACCGGCTTTTTTTGCTTCTCTTATACCTTGTTCTGAAAGAGGTGAGTCTACCCAGCCTGTAAATTTATTTTCGGCATTCCAAATACTTTGCCCATGCCTAATTAAAATTAAACGTTTCATAATGTTTCAAATTAATAAAATTAAACTTTACTAGCTATTTTGACGTATATCAATTATAAATTAAGTACGGGAAAGAGAGTTTTTATGAAAGGCAATGAGATTGTTATAAAACATCTTAATCAGGTGTTAAAAAATGAACTTACAGCAATAAATCAATATTTTTTACATTCTAAAATGTTTAAAGATTGGGGGTATTCAAAATTAGGAGATTACGAATATAAAGAATCAATAGATGAAATGAAGCATGCGGATCAAATTATTGCTAGAATCCTTTTTTTAGAAGGATTGCCCAACGTTCAGGATATGCACAAGGTTATGATAGGAGAAGAGCCTGTTGAATGCTTAAAATGTGATTTATCTCTTGAAGAAAAAGCATTAGTTGATTTGAAAAATGCTATAGTTGATTCTGATAAATTAAATGATTTTGTATCAAGAGAACTCTTTAGAACAATATTAGATAGTGAAGAAGAGCATGTTGATGTTATTGAAACACATTTAAATTTAGTTAATAAGGTAGGTAAAGAAAATTGGTTGCAAAGCCAAATTTAATGAAGTAATTATTATGTATGGTGCAATTTTCTAGTACAAAACAGTATGTAGCTACAAGAGATTTAATAGAGGCTGTTAATGCAAGTATTACACTTGAAAAACCTTTGTTAATAAAAGGTGAACCAGGAACAGGAAAAACTAAATTAGCTCAAGAAATTGCACTAAAATTTGAAACCAAACTTATTAAATGGAATATAAAATCAACTACTAAAGCTCATCAAGGCTTATATGAATATGATGCAGTATCAAGATTAAGAGATTCACAACTTGGTGATAAAAAAGTTAAAGATATAGCAAACTATATTAAAAAAGGGGTTCTTTGGAATGCCTTTGAGTATAAAAATAAGCCTGTTTTGCTTATAGATGAAATAGACAAAGCTGATATAGAATTCCCAAATGATTTACTTCAAGAATTAGATGCTATGGAATTCTTCGTTTATGAAACAAGTAGTTTTATTAAAGCAAAGCAAAGGCCAATTGTTATTATTACCTCTAATAACGAAAAAGATTTACCTGACGCTTTCTTGAGAAGATGTTTTTTCCACTATATTAGTTTTCCAGATATAGCGACATTAGAAAAAATCATTCATGTTCATTATCCAAATATAAAAAAAAACTTAATTAATGCGTCTATTAAATCTTTTTTAACTATTAGAGATACTGCAGGAATAAAAAAAAAGCCATCTACATCTGAATTGCTTGATTGGTTAAAATTAATATTAGCTGATGATATTGATGCTCAAGATCTAATGAAAAATAACAATAAGAATATATTGCCTCCTTTATACGGAGCTTTGTTAAAGAATGAGGCTGATGTAGAGCTTTTTCAGAAAATAGCTTTTATGAGTAGAAGCGAAAGCTAATGTTTTTAAAGTTATTTGGCTCGATTAGAAACAACGGAGTCCCAGTAACACTGAAGGAGTATCTTGATTTACTAGAAGGTTTAAGCTTAGGACTTTGTAATTCAAATAAAATAGAAGATTTCTATAATTTTGCAAAACTATGTCTGATAAAAGATGAAAAAAATTATGATAAATTTGATAGAGCCTTTAACAGTTTTTATAAAGAAAACATTGATATAATAAATCAAATACAAAAAAATGTTCCAGAGGATTGGGTATTAAATGAGTTGAAAAAAATACTTTCTAAAAAAGATAAAAAAAAAATTTCCAATGATAAAGATTGGGATGACATTTTAAAAGAGTTTGAGGAAAGGTTAAACGAACAAAAAAAAAGACATGAGGGAGGAAATAAGTGGATAGGAACAGGAGGAACATCAATGTTTGGAAATTCAGGTTACAATCCCAAAGGAGTTAGAGTAGGCGGCAAACCTAGTAATAGAAGAGCTATTAAAGTTTGGGAAAAAAGAGTCTATCAAAATTTAGATGATCAAGTAACTATAAACACAAGAAATATTAAAATGGCACTTAGAAGACTTCGAAAACTTACTAGAGAAGGTATTCAAGATGAGTTTGATTTAGAAGATACTATAAAAGCAACAGCAAAAAATGCAGGGCTGTTAAATATAAAGTATAGATCAGAGAAAAAAAATAGTGTTAGAGTATTATTATTGATAGATATAGGAGGTTCAATGGATGATCACGCTAAAAGCAGTGAGCAAGTATTTTCTGCGGCTAATTCAGAGTTCAAAAGTTTAGATTATTTCTACTTTCATAATTGTGTGTATGAAAATATTTGGAAAAATAATTACCGTAGAAACTCAGAATATTTGGAGACAGAAAATTTACTTAGGTCATATTCAAAGAATACAAAATTAATTTTTATAGGAGATGCTTTAATGTCTCCTTATGAAATAACTTATCCTGGAGGGAGTGTTGAACATTGGAATGAAAAGCCAGGAGTTTTTTACATTAAGAAGTTAACTAATTACTTCGATAAGTTTGTTTGGTTAAATCCTGAGGAAAAAAAAAATTGGCAATATTCTCAATCTACAATGATTTTGAGAGATCTAATGAAAAAAAATATGTATCAAATGAATTTAAAAGGTATAGAGTCAGCAATGAAAAAGTTAATTTAATTAATTCTACGAAATATTTATGCGTTTAAAAAATAAAATTGCAATTGTTACTGGTGGAGCTTCAGGCTTTGGTAAGGGTATCGTAGAAAGGTTTGTAAAAGAGGGAGCTAAAGTTGTTATTGCGGATGTAAACTATGAAGCTGCAAAAGCTCTCCAATGTATTACAGGAGAAAGTACAATCGCTGTAAATGTAGATGTTTCAAAGAAAAACGAAGTTGATAAAATGATTGAAGTAACTTTAAAGCATTTTTCTGAGATAAATATACTGGTACAAAATGCTGCAATAGGAATGAAACCTCAATCTTTATTAGATACATCTGAAGAGCTATTTGATAGATTATTTGCTGTCAATGTAAAATCAGTATATTTAGGAGCTAAAGCTTTAATTCCGATTCTCAAGAAACAAGGGAAAGGGGGAGTAATATTAAACACGGTTTCTACGGCAGCTTTGAGGCCTAGGCCAGGCTTAACTATATATAATTCAACTAAAGGTGCTTTAATCCCAATGACCAAAGCTTTAGCTCTAGAAGTAGCTGAATATAGAATCAGAGTTAATGGCATATGTCCTGTAGCTGGAGAAACACCAATGCTAAAAGATTTTCTAGGTTCTGTTAATCCAGAAGAGAATCATAAAAAATTTATATCTACTATACCACTTGGCCGTTTAGCTGAACCAGAAGATGTGGCTAATGCGGCTCTCTATTTATGCTCAGAAGAGGCTAATTTCATTACTGGTGTAATGTTAGAAATAGATGGAGGAAGAGTTATTTAAAAAAAAGGGTTGCCGAATGGTAATAAGTGCATTATTTTAGTAATATAATTTTAACACTCACATTGGGAGGAAATATGAATCTATCAGTTAACGGTAGTAACCAGGTTGTTGATGCACCGGGTGATACCAAACTACTATGGGTTATCCGTGAGCACTTAAGACTAACTGGAACTAAATTTGGTTG
>MDTB01178292.1_pt1 | contig 17745 bp, 15 predicted proteins | sample 811161 | NCBI WGS metagenome assembly MDTB01 (sample SAMN05326650, study PRJNA326480) | marine metagenome | isolation source: seawater | place: Mediterranean Sea | collected 2009
AATATAGTCAAGTTCACTTCCTAGTGGCATACCTTGAGCAAGTCTTGTTATTAATATATTTTTTCCTATGAACTGTTCAGCTATGAATTGAGCAGTAAGTTGGCCTTCTACAGTAGCGTTTGTGGCAAGAATAATTTCTTCTACTAAATTCTTATTACATTTTTCAATTAAACCTTTAATATTAAGTTGTTCAGGACCAATACCATCAATAGCAGACAAAAACCCACCCAGAACATGATACTTTCCATTAAAGGACTTACTTCTTTCTATTGCCCATAAATCTGCAATACTTTCTACCACACAAATTTTGTTGGTTATTCTTTTGATATCACTGCAAATATTACATGGGCTTTGAATATCTACATTGCCACAATCAGAGCAATCCATAAGCTCTTCCTTGACCTTTGATAAAGTATTACTTAATTGTGGAATAACCTTTTCTTTATTTTTTAGTAAATAAAATACAAGTCTTCTTGCTGATCTTGGACCAAGACCAGGTAACTTTTCAAAAATGTTAATTAACTCTTCTAAAGAAGAAGACATCTATTTTTCAAAATGGGAGCTTCATACCAGGAGGTAAGTTAAGTCCACCTGATAATGAGCCTAATTCACTGCTCATATTTTCAGAAACCTTTTTTGTTGCATCATTAATGGCTGCCACAATTAAATCTTCAAGTACATCTATTTCATTACTATTTATTAGCGATGGATCTATTTGAACTTTACTTGCATTATGCTTACCATTAATTAAGACCTTTACAAGCCCTCCGCCTGCAGATCCCTCAACCTCTGTTTTCTCAACTTTTTGTTGTAACTCAGCCATTTTATCTTGCATTTCTTTTGCTTGCTTCATTAATTGCGAAATATTGGTCATAAAAATTTCCTATATTATTTAATTTTAGGTTTTTCTTTTAATCTTCTCAATAGAGACTATTTCAGAACTAGGGATAATTTCAAGTAATTTTTTAATTCGTTCTTTTTTTGATAGTCTTAAGATTTCATCTCTCTTTCTCTGATTAAAAACTTCAGCAAGAGTCTGATATATTTCCTTATTTGAGAGTGATACGATCCATCTTGAACCACTTATTTCTTTTAATATTTGTGATACTTTCCATAAAAAATTTTTATCCGCCCTATTTTTTTCAATATCTTTTAATTCCAATATTCCTGTTTCAGATTTATTTTTTGGTAATTTTATAGATACTAATTTAAAATTATTAACTAAATGATGATAAGTAAAAAGTTCTTTTTTTTTTTCTATCTCAATTACTAGTAGTTCATAATCCTCCAACATTGAGTTTATGAATGTGTTATTTATTTTTTTTGAAGATTCATTATTTATTTCTTTTTTTTTCTCTAAAGCTACATTGTCATTTGTAAAATAATTTACTTCAGAATTTCCTGACTTCTCTATTTTAGGTTTAATACTTTTAGAGTTTAACTCTTTTTTAATATTTCCTTTATTATTTTTTTCATTTATTGCTTCAAAAGGTGTTGGCATTAAAGACACATAGCATAATCTAATAATAATCATTTCAAAACTTTGTTTTTGATTAAAAGATTTTATAAGTTCATCCAAATACTTATTAGTTAATTCCCACAATCTAACTAAAACATCCATATCTATTGTTTTGGAATAGTTTTTATAAGTATTTATCTCATACTCATTCAGACCAGCTTCGCTTATATCTATGTAAGACTTAAATCTAGTTATTAAATAAATAATATTAATTAAATCTTTTGTAATTTTTTCAAAAGAAGCGCCATTTTGGTACAATAAATCAACGAGTTTTAAAGATTTAATCACATCACCTTTACAGATTAAATCAAAAAGTTCTAAAACCTTTGTTAAATCTGAAAGTCCAAGAACTTCATTGATAGTTTCCTTTTTTATATCTTTCCCTATTGCAATTACATTATCTAGGATTGATAACGCATCTCTTACTGAACCCTCAGAACTCCTAGAAATTATTTCAGCTGAGCTTTGATCTAGATTTATTCCCTCTATTTTAGAAATTTTAACTAAATGCCTTGATAAGATTTTATTCTCAATTCTTTTAAGATTAAAATGTTGACATCTCGAAACTACAGTTAAGGGAATTTTTTCAGTTTCAGTTGTAGCTAGAAGAAATAAAACATCACTGGGTGGTTCTTCTAGCGTTTTCAATAAAGCATTAAATGCCGCTTTTGAAAGCATATGTACTTCATCAATAATGTATATTTTTTTTTTTGCAGAAACTGGCTTATAATTAATATTTTCAATAATTTCTCTAACATCGCTTACTCCAGTTCTACTTGCAGCATCTAACTCAATAACATCTATATTGCTTCCATTATCAATAGATTTGCAATTTTCACATTCACCACAAGGATCTCCAAATGATTGTTTATTCAATGATAAACAGTTTTCAACTTTAGCTAAAATTCTTGCTAATGTTGTTTTTCCTACCCCTCTTGTACCTGAAAATAAATATGCATGAGCTAGTCTACCAGAGGTTAGTGCACCCTCAAGAATTGCACAAATCTCTTCTTGTCCTATTAAATCTGATAATTTTAAAGGCCTATATTTTCTTGCTAAAACTAAATATTCTTTTTTTTCTTGCATAAAATTTCTGAAAAATAAGGAGTTGAGACCAACCCAGTAATTATTCGTTACGGCTGCTACCTTTCAGTTCTGACCGGATTGGCGAAGTTACTGCCTAGAATCAACTCCCAAAATAAATTAGCATTTTCTACAAAAATTTTAAAATTAATTTTTTATATTCTATAACTTGATGCCTTATAAAAACCTATAATTTTAACTTTAGATGAATAATGTTCAAGTTCTTTAAAAGCATTAACAAAAGCTTTTTTTTTTGGATGACATTCCACATCAATAAGGAATGAAGTTTTTTCAAAACTCTCGTTCACAAAGAAACTTTCTAATCTAGTTAGATTTATTCCATTAGTAGCAAAACCTCCCAGAGCCTTATAAAGGGAAGCAGGAAGATTTTTAGTATTAAAAATTAAAGTAGTAATAACTTTTTCATCTATAGAAATTTTAGTATATTCTTTGGAAAAAACTAAAAATCTAGTTGTGTTGTTTTTTTTATCTTCCATATTTTTCTTTAAAATTTTCAGTTTATAAATGTCTGCTGATAATTCTGACGCAATTGCTGCAATAGAAACTTCTTTTGAACTTGCAACGAATTTTGCAGCACCTGCAGTATCTATAAAATTCTTTGGATTAATTTTTAATTCTTTAATTTTTTTTTTGCACTGGGATAAAGCATGTATGTGACTGTAAACATTTTTTATTTCTGACATTTTTGAATTTTCTTTGCAGATTAAATGATGTTCAACTTTAAAAAAATGTTCAGCAACTATTTTAAGTTCAGTATTTTCGATTAGGAAATGAATATCGCTTACTCTTCCAGCGATACTATTTTCTACTGGAATCATTGTAAACTTTGCTTTGTTCTGTGTCACCGAATTGAATGCGTCTTCAAATGAAGTACAAGGTAATGTTTTATACGTACTATAAAATTTTCTACATGCTAAATCAGAATATGCACCATAAAGCCCTTGAAAAGATATTATATTCAATTACTTCCCTCATTTTTAGTTAGTTTAATAGAATTATTTAAAGAAAAACTCCTATAAAATAAACGTATTTTTTTTAAATCCTCGGGTGTATCAATGCTTGGAGGGTTTTCAGACACTTTTACAACTTTTATTTTCATGTTATTTTCAATAGCTCTCATCTGTTCAAGATTCCTTTTCTTTTCCAACCTGCTTGGTTTTAAATTTACAAATTTTTTTAAACTTGAAGAATTAAATACATATATTCCAATATGATGAAAACAGTTTTTTATTTTATCAACCTTTCTAAAAAAATCATAAGAAAAACCATTATTTTTATTATCAAGTTCAACCCTTGCTTTAACAATATTTTGATCGTTAATTTCATCTTTTTTTAGATCACAAACTGCAGAGGCGATATCTACATTTGGATCATTCATCAGGCTTAAAGTTTTTCTAATTAATTCTTTTTTGAAAAAGGGAAGGTCGCCTTGAATATTAATAATAAAGTCGAATTTTTTATTTTTTAATTTTTTATAAACTTCATAAATTCTATCTGTACCAGATTTATGATCTGAGCTAGTTAAATATGATTTTATATTTTGTTTGCTTAAAATATTACAAATTTCTTTATTTCCTGAGGCAACAATTACTTCTCCCGACGATATTTTTTCGGCTCTTTTGGCTACTCTTACAATCATCGGAACACCATCTATTAGTCTTAATGGTTTTCTGGGTAGCCTTTTTGATTCAAGTCTTGCAGGGATTAAGGTTAATATCTTAGGATTTTTTTTATTTTTATTGATCAATTATTCCCTTTTTATTACTAGTATTATGATAACTAAATTTTAAATTTTTTCATGAATAAATATTTTTTATCACTAATGGCCATCCTAATTGTTTTTCAATCATTAAAAGTTATGGATGAAATTTTCTTCCAAAAAAAAAATATAGAAGACGCATATCCAATTTTATCAGAATCTGGTGAAGATAAAAAGAAAACTTTAAGTCTTGAAATGGATGAAAAGCCTTTAGAAAGTAAAGAAGAAAAACCCTCAATTGATATTGAACTACTCATAGAAAATGCTTCTTTAGAAAAAGGAAAGAAGATCTCTAGGCAATGCATGGCTTGTCATAGTTTTGAAAATGATCTTAAAATTAAAATTGGGCCACCTTTATGGGAAATTGTCAATAGAGATTCCGCCTCCATAAAGGGGTATAAATATTCAAAAGCATTATCAGACTATAAAAAAAAATGGACTATTCAAAATCTTTTTAACTTTTTAGAAAATCCAAAGAATTATATTAAAGGTACTAAAATGATCTATAAGGGAATCAAAAAAGAGGAGGATAGAGTAAATTTAATTTCTTATTTAAACTCTCTAAATTAATGATAAAACAACTAAAAGAGTACCTCGATTTTGCAAATAAATTTTCAGAAGTCAGTGGAAATATTCTCAAAAAAAAATTTAATAAAAGTTTTGATATTGAAACTAAAAATGATGGTTCTCTTGTTACAGAGGCCGATAAAGAAATAGAATCTTTATTTCGAGATTCTTTAATGAAAAAATATCCCAGTCATGGTATCTTGGGTGAGGAGTTTGGTGAATACAATATTAACTCTAGTCATTTATGGGTAATTGATCCACTTGATGGAACTCATAATTTTATTGCTGGAAAACCTTTATTTGGAACTTTAATTTGTTTAATAATAAATAATGTTCCTTCAATGGGTATTATTGATATTCCTGTATTAGGTGAAAGATGGACAGGAGTAAAGGGTAATGGAGTCCATAAAAATAATAAACTTTGTTGCTTTGATAAAAAGAAAAAAAAATTAAAAGATGCAATTTTGGCTTCTACTTCACTGCTAATGTTTAATCAAAAAGAAACAAAAGTTATAAAAAGAATATATGAAAAAATAAGATTTCCTGTTTTTGGTACAGACTGTTATGCCTATGGTTTGCTTTTATCTGGAAAAATAGATTTAATAATAGAATCAAAAATGAAACCTTGGGATTATATGGCACAAGTTTCATTGATTAAAGAATTTGGTGGAATTATATCAGATTGGTCAGGAAAAGAATTAACGCCTAAATCAAGTGGAGATGTAATTGCCTCTTATTCTGAAGAATGCTATCAAGAAGCAATTAAATACTTAGCTAAAATTAAATAATTACTATGAAATTTCTTAACTTTAATTTTCTAAACGTGCTCATAATTTTATTAATGAGTTTATTTTCTGTATCAGCAAAAAGTTCAAATTATGAACATGGAATTGCAATGCATGGAGACTTAAAATATCCTAAAAATTTCAAAAATTTTGAATATGCTAATCCTAAAGCACCTCAAGGAGGAAAAATTAAGCTTTCTTCTATAGGAACATTTGACAATCTTAATCCATATATTTTAAAAGGAGTAAAAGCTTGGCAAGCAAGTTATCTATTTGAAACGTTAATGAAATCTTCATTTGATGAACCATTCAGCCAGTATGGTCTATTAGCTGAAGGTATTAAGGTACCAAAGGATAGATCCTGGGTATCATTCTTGATAAGAAAAAATGCCAAATTTTCGGATGAATCCCCTGTAAGAGCAGATGATATTATTTTTTCTTTCAATGTCTTAACTTCAAAAGGCCATCCTTTTTGGAAAAATTACTATAGTCAAGTTGATAAAGTCATTAAGCTAAATGAGTTAGAAGTAAAATTCATCTTCAAAGGAAAAATCAACAGAGAACTCCCACTTATAATTGGCTATCAATTACCAATTTTTTCTAAAAAGTATTGGGAAAACAAAGATTTTGAAAAAACAACATTAACACCCCCAATAGGAAGTGGTCCTTATCTAATAAGTGATTTAAATCCAGGAAGAAGTATAACACTAAAGAAAAATAAAAACTATTGGGGGAAAAATATTAATGTTAATCGCGGGAGATATAATTTTGATGAAATTCAAACAGATTATTACAGAGATGAAACTGTTGCATTAGAGGCATTCAAATCTGGTGCTTATGATTTTAAACTTGAGAACTCTTCTAAAAATTGGGCTACTGCCTATAAATTTAAGGCTCGAGAAAAAGGACAGGTTATTATTGAGGAAATTAAGTATGAGAGACCAAGTGGAATGCAGGGGTTCGCATTTAATCTTCGTAAACCATTTTTTACAAACCCTAATGTTAGAAAAGCATTAAGTTATGCATTTGATTTTGAGTGGTCTAATAAAAATTTATTTTATGGAGCATATACTAGGACAAAAAGCTATTTTGATAATTCTGAATTATCCTCACAAAGATTACCAAATAAAGAAGAGTTAAAAATTCTTAATAATTATAAAGGAAAAATTCCAAATGAAGTGTTTGATAATATTTTTGAACCACCTAGAACTGATAATAATGAAGGTGGAATAAGGAATAATTTAAGGATAGCAAGAAGAATACTTAAAAAAGAAGGGTGGGTAATTAAGAATGATATTTTAGTTAATAAAATTACTGGAGATACCCTACAGTTTGAGATTCTTCTGAGATCTCCTCTGTTTGAGAGAATAGTCCTTCCTTTAAAAAGAAATTTCAAAAAATTAGGTATAAACGTTTCAATAAGAACAGTTCAAGATGATTCTCAATATCAAAAAAGATTAGAAGAGTATGACTTCGATATGGTGGTTGCAAACTTCGGCTCTATACTCTCACCTGGAAATGAACAAAAAAATTGGTGGGGTTCTGCAGCAGCAGATCAAACAGGAAGTATGAATATTGTGGGAGTAAAAGATCCTGTAATTGATGAAATTATAGGGAAATTAATTAGTGCAAAAACAAGAAAAGAGTTAGTTAACTTCACCAGAGTTTTAGATAGAGTACTTTTATTTAATTATTTTATGATACCACAGTTTCATATCGAACATTATAGAGTAGCTTATTGGAACAAACTTTCAAGACCCCAAATTTCACCAAAATATGATTTAGGCTTTGATTTTTGGTGGTATGATTCTAAAAAAGATAAAGCACTAGGTAATATTGAATTAAATGATAAAAATAATAATGAAAAATCTTTAAACCTAGCTTACTTTATAATTATAATAATCCCTCTAATTATCTTATTTCGTTTAAGAAAGAAAAACTAAATGTTTTCATATATTTTAAAACGCTTGTTTCTAATTATTCCTACCTTATTGGGAATACTGACTGTTAATTTTTTAATTATACAAGCAGCCCCAGGTGGTCCTGTTGAAAAAGCTATAGCTCAGATTAAAGGAAATGATGTTTCATTAACACAAAAGTTTAGTTCATCTGGGGGGGAACAAGGACAAGTTTCGCAAAATAAAGTTCAATCAAACTTTAATCAATCAAAGTATAGAGGCTCACAAGGAATAGATCCTGATTTGATAAAAGAACTTGAAAAACAGTATGGATTTGACAAACCTCCATTAGAAAGATTTTATGAAATGATAAAAAATTATTTATTTTTTGATTTTGGTGAAAGCTTTTATAAAGATAAAAAGGTTATAGATTTAATTAAAGAGAAACTACCTGTTTCTATCTCCTTGGGTCTTTGGACAACTCTTATTATTTATTTAATTTCTATTCCATTAGGAATTAAAAAAGCAGTTAAAGATGGAACTAAATTTGATCTTTATACTTCTTCTTTTATAATTGTTGGTTATGCAATTCCTGGGTTTTTATTTGCAATTTTTTTAATAGTTATTTTTGCAGGTGGTAGCTATTTTGATATATTTCCTCTCAGAGGTTTAGTTTCAGATAATTGGCAACAACTCTCTTTATTAAATAAAATTTTGGATTACTTTTGGCACTTAGCCCTTCCAGTATTAGCAATGGTTATTGGAGGTTTTGCAAGTTTAACAATGCTAACAAAAAATGCATTTTTAGATGAAATTAACAAACAATATGTTATGACAGCTAAGTCAAAGGGCTTGAGTGAAAAAAAAGTTTTATATGGTCATGTATTTAGAAATGCTATGTTAATAGTAATCTCAGGATTTCCAGCAGCTTTTATAAGTATTCTTTTTACCTCTTCTCTTTTGATTGAAGTTATATTTTCTTTGGATGGACTAGGCCTGCTAGGTTTTGAAGCTGCTCTAGGTCGAGATTATCCAGTAGTTTTTGGAAGTCTTTACATATTTACTTTAATTGGACTTCTTTTAAAACTTATAAGTGACTTAACATATATGATTATTGATCCAAGAATTGATTTTGAAACTAGATAAAATGTATAAATTTTCACCAATAACAATTAGAAGAATTAAAAATTTCAAATCAAATAAGAGAGGTTATTTTTCAAGTATAGTTTTTTTATTTTTATTTTTAATTTCTTTATTTGCAGATTTCATTGCGAATGATAAACCGATCTTTATTTTTTATGATAAAAAAGTATTTTTTCCAATCATTCAAAAAATTCCTGAAACTTTTTTTGGTGGAGAGTTTGAAACAGAAGCAGATTACAAAGATCCTTATGTGAAAAGTTTAATTAAAAAAGATGGGTTTTTTTTAATGCCTCTGATTGAATATTCTTTTGATACAATTAATTATGATTTAGAGGTCCCTTCACCTTCACCGCCAACTTTAGAAAATTATCTTGGTACCGATGATCAAGGAAGAGATGTTCTTGCTCGTCTTATATATGGTTTTAGAATATCTGTATTTTTTGGTTTAATATTAACTTTCCTCTCTACTATATTAGGGGTTACAATTGGTGGAATACAGGGATATTTTGGTGGTAAAATAGATCTTTTAGGACAAAGATTTGTAGAAATATGGTCAGGTTTACCAGTTTTATTTTTACTTATTATTATAGCAAGTTTTATTGAGCCTAGCTTTTGGGTTTTATTATTTATTATGCTACTTTTTAGTTGGATGTCTCTTGAGGGAGTTGTAAGGGCTGAATTTCTTAGAGGAAGAAACTTTGAATATGTTAAAGCTGCAAGAGCTTTAGGTGTTGGAAACTTTATGATTATGTTTAGACATGTCTTACCGAATGCGATGGTTGCAACATTAACACTCTTACCTTTTATATTATCTGGTTCAATTGCAACATTAACCTCTCTTGATTTTCTTGGATTTGGTTTGCCTCCTGGTTCTCCATCTTTGGGAGAAATGGTTGCTCAAGGAAAATCAAATCTTCAGGCTCCTTGGCTGGGACTTTCTGCTTTTGTGACATTATCATTACAATTAAGTTTATTAGTTTTTATTGGAGAAGCAGTCAGGGATGCTTTTGATCCAAGAAAGGTAATGTAAGTTGGAAACCTTGATAAAAATAGAAGATCTTAAAATTAATTTTGAAGTTAACGATCAAAAAATTAATGCAGTAAAAAATAGTAATTTTAAGATTATGAAAGGTGAATGTTTTTCAATTGTAGGTGAAAGTGGATCTGGAAAATCAGTTACAGCTCTATCATTAATGCAATTAATAACACAAAATTCTAAAACTAATATTTCCGGAAAAATTTTTTTTAAGAATAAAGAAATCCTATCTTTAAATGAGCAAGAAATGATGAAATTAAGAGGAAAAGAAATCTCAATAATATTTCAAGAACCCATGACCTCTTTAAATCCACTTCATACAGTTGAAAAACAAATATGTGAATGTTTTAAAGATTCTTTTTCGGAAAAAGATAATCAAAGAAAAAAATGTGAAGAACTTTTGCAAGTTGTTGGAATCAAAGATATTAAAGAAAAACTTGTTAGTTATCCTCACCAATTATCTGGTGGACAAAGACAAAGAATTATGATTGCTATGGCTATATCTAATAGGCCAGATTTGTTAATAGCTGATGAACCTACAACTGCTCTAGACGTTACTATTCAGAAACAAATTCTTGAATTATTAAATGATTTGAGGAAAAAATTCAAAATGTCACTTCTGTTAATTACTCATGATTTAGGTATTGTTAAAAAAGTTTCAGATAGGGTATGTGTGATGAAAAATGGTATAATAGTTGAACAAGGGAAAACCTCTAATATTTTCAAAAAACCAAAACATTCTTATACAAAAACTCTTATAAATTCAGAGCCAAGAATAAAAAATTTTTTGAAACGAAAAAATAGTGAGATCTTAGAAGTAAAGAATATTAATGTTCGATACAAACTTAAAAAGAAAAATTTCTGGAAACCATTAAAATTTTTTCATGCTGTAAATAATATAAATTTCACCTTAAATAAAGGAAAAACATTAGGTATAGTTGGAGAAAGTGGAAGTGGGAAAAGCTCTCTTGCTCAAGCATTAATAAAGTTAATACCTTTTACCGGTGAAATAAAATTTAAAAATAATCTTATTTCAAGACTTAATGAAAAAAATTTTCGGCCTCTCAGAAAAGATATCCAAATTATTTTTCAAGATCCATTTGCTTCATTAAGTCCAAGAATGACAATTTCTGAGATAATTTCGGAAGGACTTTCGATTCATAAAATATTAAATAATAAGTCTCAAAATTTAACTTTGATAGAAGAAATAATACATGAGGTGGGATTAGAAAAGAATATGCTTAATAGGTATCCGCATGAATTTTCAGGAGGTCAAAGGCAAAGAATTGCAATAGCTAGAGCATTAATCTTAAAGCCAGAATTAATTATTTTAGATGAGCCTACAAGCGCTCTAGATATGACTGTTCAATCTCAAATAGTCGATCTTTTATTGAAGCTACAGAATAAACATAATTTGAGTTATATTTTTATAAGTCATGATTTAAAAATAATTAAAGCTATTTCAGATAAAATACTTGTAATGAAGGACGGAAAGTGCATAGAATTTGGTGATAAAAAAGTAATTTTTAATAGTCCTGAAAATAAATATACTAAAGAACTAATCAATGCTGCGTTTTTAAATTAATTTCTTGAAATATACTTTATTAACTCAAAGAGACATCTGATTGACATTGCTTCACCACCATAATAAGAAGTTAAACTTTTATTACTACTCCAAGCCATCATATCAATATGAATCCAAGGGATTTGACTATCAACAAACTTTTGTAAAAAAAGTGCTGCAGTTATTGCACCTCCATAAATCCCTTTACCAATATTGCTAGTATCTGCGTGTTCTGATTCTAGTAGGTTTAAATAATTTTTCCATAAAGGTAATTGCCATAAAGGGTCTCCAGTCTCTTTTGAAAATCTTATTAAGAGATTAGCTATTTGTTCATTGTTTGAAAAAAAACTTGGAACTTCTGTGCCTAATGCGACTCTTGATGAACCTGTAAGAGTTGCCATATCAATTATCAAATCTGGACTAAATTCTGAAGCAAAACTAAGAGCATCTGCAAGAACTAATCTTCCTTCTGCATCAGTATCCCTAATTTCAACAAAAGTCTTTTTTCTACTTTTAATTATATCTGATGGTCTCATTGACTTACTAGAGATTGAGTTTTCAACAAGTCCAAGAAAAACTTTTAAATTTATATCAAGATTACTTTTCATCAACATTTTCGCTAAACCAATACAATTTGCGGCTCCTCCCATATCTTTCTTCATCAATATCATACCGTTTCCAGTTTTTATATTTAAACCTCCAGTATCAAAGCAAACTCCTTTACCAACTAATACTATATTTTTTTTCTTTTTTTTATTTTTTGAAGACCAATGAAATTCAGAAAATATTGGCTGCTTTTTTTTTTCAGCACCCCTTCCAACTGAATATATAAGTGGAAAATTTTTTTTAAGATTTTTACCTTTCCACTCTATTATTTTTAATTTAAATTTTTTAAAATTATCTTTAATAAATTTTTGTATATCGAGTGGGCCTAGATTATTTGCAGGAATATTTATTAGATCTCTGACTAAAAAAATAGACTCAGCAGTAATTTCAATTTTCTCATCTTTAAAATTGTCTAAATATACTTTTTTTTTTAACTGCTTCTGGGATTTATAATCCTCAAAATTATAACTTCCCAAAAGCCATCCTAGATATAAATTCTCATTAGAAGGAATATCTTCTAAATTTTTAATTACATATTTTCCTGATTTACAAAAGCCATATAACCTAGTTCCAACCCATATTAAATTATAATTAAATTCTAGTTTTGTAAACTTTGATAAGTCATTGAGAAAAATAAAAATTTCCCCGTCAATGATAGATATAAAATCTTTAGGAAATTTTTTTTCTTTTTCTAAAACCTTAACTTTTTTAGAAATATTAACTGGAAATTTATTAATATTATTAAAAACTAACCAAATTACTTTCATTTTTTTTATTTTTGTTTTTACTTTATAAAAAAATTATATATTTTAACATAATTATATTTTAATTAAGATTAAAAAAATGAGAAATTATCTTAAGTATCTAACAGTATTATCATTAATTTTTATTCCAGGCTTTGTATTTGGTGCGTCAGATAACTCTTCAAATCAAGTTTTGGACTTAGTTACCAGTCCTGTTGGTATTTTTTGTATTTTACTTTTTGTCTTTGCTTACGCATTTGTCATGACGGAAGAATACACTCATTACAGAAAATCTAAACCAGTGATACTAGCTGCTACAATAATATGGGGTGTTATAGCTCTATACGCTAGTAAGGATCCAAGTTTATCTACTCATTGGGCTGAGCAACAATTCAAACACTTGATACTTGAATTTGCTGAATTATTTTTCTTCTTATTTGTAGCCATGACATTTGTAAATGCCTTAACAGAACGAAAAATGTTTGATGCATTGTGTTCATGGTTATCAAATAATAAATTCAGTTATAAAAAAATATTCTGGGTAACTGGAGTGATTGCATTCTTTTTATCTCCGATAGCAGATAACTTAACTACTGCATTAATTTTAGGAACGGTAGTACTGGTTGTAGGAAAAGGTAATAAGAATTTTATCACGATTGGTATGATAAATATTGTAGTTGCTGCCAATGCGGGAGGCGCTTTTTCTCCTTTTGGAGATATTACGACCTTGATGGTATGGCAAAGAGGATTTGTTTCATTCTTTGATTTTTTTGCTATATTTATTCCGTCTGTTGTAAACTACATTATTCCTGCAGTTATTATGTCACTCTTCATTTCAAATAGAATTCCTCAAGGTGATGGTAAAAAAGTTACAATATTACCTGGAGGAAAAATTATAGCTTTATTAGGTATTTCAACCATAATAATAACAGTAACAGGGCATCAAGTTCTTCATATGCCTCCAATATTTGGTATGATGTTTGGGCTTGGATTATTGGGTACTTTCGGGTATTTTTTAAAGAAAAATGCAACTGAAAAAAATAAATTTGATATATTTGTTTTAACTGGAAAAGCTGAGTGGGATACATTATTATTTTTTTACGGCATACTTGTTGCCGTTGGGGGTCTTGCATCACTTGGTTATCTAAAGTTAATCTCAGATGATATGTATGTTAATTTAGGTCCTACGTACGCAAATATTTTAGTAGGAATTTTATCTGCTATTATTGATAATATTCCAATAGTTTATGCTGTCTTGACAGCTCACCCATCAATGGATATGGGACAGTGGCTTTTAATCACATTAACAGCTGGAGTTGGAGGTTCTCTTTTATCAATTGGATCAGCAGCAGGAGTCGCATTAATGGGACAAGCCAGAGGTCAATATACTTTTTTCTCACACCTCAAATGGTCTTGGGCAATTTTATTGGGATATGCAGCAAGTATTGTCACGCACTTATGGATGAACGCGTCTTTATTTGATAACATTCCATTAGCAAGATAAATTAGTTTAAATTAAAGTATTCTTAAAAAAGCTTTTTTTTTGCTAAAGAGCAATAACCAGTTCTGTATATTCTTTCATAACTTGTTTCAAAATTATATTTTAGAAAACCACTATATCTATTTAGCTCAATGATATGCTTATTAATAAGTATTCTATCTTTTTCGTATTTTGCTAAAGTAAATATAGTTGAATCATTTATACTTACGTTAATATCAGATACTTGGATACTACTATTTTTATAATCTTGAATTGACTGATTAAAAAGCCAATTATTTTCTAAATCTAAATATAAAATTTGAGATTCATCAATCTTTTTTATATTTTTAAACTCTATATCTGTTTCATCATTCTCACCAGATATCCCATAGTTCATTTTACATTCTAAGACTATTTCTTTAGAATACAAAAAGGAAAATGAGAGGAAAAAGATAAATAAAACTCTTAATAACATAAAAAAGTTTAATAAATATAAAAAATTAAAAAGTTATATTCAAACCACCAAAAATACTAATGGGTTGACCTGGAGTTACAAATGTACCACTCTTACCTGTTCCATCTACCTCATTTTCTGCGTAGATGCCTCCAGTTTCATAATTCTCATCAAATATATTATTAGCCATCATAAAAAATGTGATGCCACCATCATCTGTTAGAGGATTTTTAACCGTATAATTAGTTGAAAGATTGACAAGAAAATAACCTGGAACTTTTTGACCAGCTGAATTGTCTTCATCACCTCTGTAAAATTGCGCTGAATTTGCTTCTAGATCAAAGCCTACTTTCCAATTTTTATCTACTTCATACTCTAATCCAGCTCTACCTATATGAGGTGAAATACCTGGAATTGCATCACCCCTTCCAACTTGAATTTGGAAGGCTTCTCTTAATTGATTATCATCAAAATCGTCATCATCATATGTATTAGTAGGATGTCCAACGCTAGAAATTTTTTGATTTGTTTCAAATGTTGCTCTTACATATGCATATTTTGTATACCAATTCCATTTTTTTGCAAGTTGACCATTAAGAACAAATTCAGTACCAAGTCTTTGAGTATTTCCAACATTTCTAAAATAACCAGTTCCAACTTTGTTACCACCAATGAAAATTATGTCGTTATAATTCCTCCCTGCATAAGCGTTCAAAGCCCAGCTCATATTATGGTTAAAATCAAATAATTTATGACCTTTAAGATTTCCTCTTGCACCAAGCTCTATATTTCTGTTAATGACTTGATCTAATGGAGGATCAGCTTGAAATGAGTTTGGCAAACGACATGGGGCATTTGGATCTGCACATGCAAGTTCAGCCACTGAAGGAGTTCTGCTTGACTCTCTATAAGAAGCAAAAAATGTTGTGTTGTTAAAACGTTTTGTAATTCCAATTCCAGGGTTAAATCTCCAGAAAAAATGATGTCCTTGCAGAGCTGTTCCATTTTGATCATCGATTTTTAGTGAAGCCCAATTGTACCTTCCAGAAAGATTAACTGATGTTGTGCTATCAAGATCAATTATATCTGATGCATACAAACCAACGTTATGAGTATTCGCCTCAATATTGGTAATAAATTGTTCTTCACCCTCTTCATCTGTACTTAAAAACGTTCCTGTTCCTACTACTCCTCTATCTCCTTGCAAAATAGCAAGTTCTGTTGAAGATCCAAAACTATTATGTGAATAATCATATGTTAAGCCAGTGATTAAAGTATTAGCTTTATCAAGAAAAACGGAATCATATGTTGTTTGGATTCCAAAACCAGTAGAATTGGATTTTGTGTTATTACGATTTATTGCACCTATACTTTCTATTTCATTTTCGTCATCATCTAATTCAAGTCCAAGTGCCTCATAATTAACAATTGCACCGGAAGCGTCTAATATACCAACTGCGTCTGCTGCTGCGTTACTTTCATATTCTCCACACAAGGTTCCATTAGCATTACCTGGGGTAGTATTATCAAACTCGACCCCACAATCTTTACCTTCAAATTCATCGCCATTATAACCTCTTCTTTCCATATGACGATAATAACCATTAGCCTGTATAGAAAAGCTATCATCAACAAAATGATTAAGTCCAGCTAGCAAATAATAATTTTTATTATGAGTGTTATCTGGATAAGTGTAAACTGCATCCCTACCTTCTAAATCCATAAGTGTTAGAGGGACTGCACCATTACCATTTAAATCTGTGTAAGACTGACCTACATTAACAAATATCTCAGTATCTTCTCCTCTGTATCGAAAATCACTAAAAAGAGTTTCTAAATAAGACTCAGAATGATCTCTATATCCTTTATCATAATTAAAGTTTGCACCGACATAAATAGCATAATCTCCAAAGTTTTTTCCATATTCAAGTATTTCATTGGTTTTTTTAAAACTTCCACCTGATAATTGTGTTTTAGTTTTATCAAAATCAAAACCATTTTTCATCGACATAGAAATGGCACCACCAATTGCATTTTGTCCAAAAACAGGATCTCCACCTGGAAATACTTGCATACCACTAATTGCAAACTCTGGAACTAAATCCCATTGAACAACTTCTCCGAAAGGTTCGTTAATTCTCATACCATTTTGAAAAATTGCCATAGATTGAGCTGAACCTAACATTGGTCCAGTTGTATATCCTCTAAAATTAATATCATTCTGCATTGGAGAGCTATTAAGGTTAGATATAGAAATTCCTGCAGTTTTTTTATTTAATGTTTCAGTTACAGTTAGATTCTTATTTTCCTCAAGTTCACTCTGTGTTACTGTTTGAATATTTGAAGGCATTCTATCTAAAGTTACCCCAGAACCTTGAATTGGAGTTATAGAAATTACGTTTACATCAGGAACTACATAAATATCATCATCTTGATCCTGAGCGTATGAAAAATTACAAAATATTAAAAATAGTACAATAAAAACTAAAAACATAATTTCCCTCTTTACAATTAATCACTAAAAAGCTAATTAAAGGATTATAATAAATCATATACAAATGACAAGTTGATAAGAGAATTAAAATTATGTTTGACTTCTTTAAAGAAAAAAAAAAAATAGATTTATCTTCGTTAGACAAAAATACAAAAGAAATTCTTGTTGCCTCTATTCTAGTTGAATGCGCAAAAAGTGATGGAGTCTTAGGTAATGACGAAGAACAAAAGATAAAAACAATTCTGTCAAAAAAACTTAACTTAAATGATCAAGATCTTAAAGAAATTTTTGATGAAGCATTAAAAGATTCTGATGAAAGAGTAGAACTATATTCTTTGACAAAAAAGATTAGGGAAAACTTTTCTCATGAAGAGATAATAGAAATTTTCGTTTATATGTGGGAAGTTGTACTAATTGACAATATGATAGATGACTTTGAGTCTAGCCTAATGAGAAAAGCTACGGGTCTATTTCATTTATCTGGAAGAGATTCCGCCGAAGCTAAAAAAAGGGCAGAAGATGCAATTTCTAATCAATAACTATATTTTTTAAAGATATTTTTTCCTTTATTTTTTTTCTTTCCTCAATAAAAA
>MDTB01029610.1_pt1 | contig 17742 bp, 12 predicted proteins | sample 811161 | NCBI WGS metagenome assembly MDTB01 (sample SAMN05326650, study PRJNA326480) | marine metagenome | isolation source: seawater | place: Mediterranean Sea | collected 2009
CAAAACTGCTTTACCTGATGATAATAATCTTCATCATGTAAGAGTAATCGCTCAGCAATTTGCTTGGAATATTCACTATCCAGGTGAAGATGGAAAGTTTGGAAAAACTGATATTAATCTAGTTGATGAAGAATCAAATCCTATTGGACTTGATAGAAGTTCAGCCAATGGATCTGATGATATTGTAACAATAAATCAAATGCATCTTCCTGTTAATAAGCAAGTAATGATACATTTATCTTCAAAAGATGTTATACATAACTTTGGTATTCCAGAAATGAGAATAAAACAAGATGCTATTCCAGGGATGACAATTCCTTTTTTCTTTACACCTATTATGACGACTAACGAATTTTTAGAAAAAATAAAAGGTACTGCAAGGGAAGGAAAAGGGTATGAAATAGCCTGTGCTCAGTTATGTGGAAATTCACATTATAGAATGCGTGGCTATGTTACAATTGATTCAGAAGCAGAATATGAGGCATGGTTATCTGAACAAGCTGAATATATAGATGAGGATGAGGATGACTGGTAAAACTCTAGTTATTTAGATTTGGAGAATAATAATTTTTGATTACAAAAAATATTTATTTTCTTTCTTTAATATTAATTAAATAAAACTGATTTACAATCAATGAATAAGCTATACCCTAAAATAGAACCCTATAATCAATTTACTTTACAGGTTTCTGATTTACATAATATATATATAGAAGAATCAGGAAATAAAGATGGTAAGCCAATTATTTTTCTCCATGGAGGTCCTGGAGGCGGAATAGAACCAATATATAGACAATATTTTAATCCAAAGTTTTGGAGAATAATCATTTTTGATCAAAGAGGTTGTGGTAAAAGCAAACCTCATGCAGAATTAAATGAAAATACAACATGGGACCTAGTAAATGATATTGAAAAAATTCGAACTCATTTAAATATTGATAACTGGGTAGTATTTGGAGGTAGTTGGGGTTCTACTTTATCTTTATGTTACGCAATAAAGCATACTAATAGATGTAAAGCTTTGATTTTAAGAGGTATTTTTATGCTTCGTAATAAAGAAATCAATTGGTTTTATCAAGAGGGGGCATCATATATATATCCAGATGCCTGGGAAAACTATTTAGCTCCTATTCCTGAAGATGAACAATCAAATTTAGTGAATGCCTATTATAAAAGACTAACAAGTAATAATGATTTAATTAGAATAGAAGCTGCTAAAGCATGGTCTATATGGGAAGCAAGTACAAGCAAATTATATCAATCTAAAGAATCATTACATTCATTTGAAAATCCAAAAATTGCTGAAGCATTTGCAAGGATTGAATGTCACTACTTTATTAATAAAGGTTTTTTTGATACAGATGGCTGGATATTAAATAATATTGATAAAATCCGTCATATTCCTTGTGTAATTATTCAAGGCAGGTACGATGTTGTTTGTCCAATGATTTCAGCTTGGGACCTTCATAAAGTATTTCCTGAGGCTGATTTTAAAATAATACAAGATGCTGGTCATTCAATGACTGAACTTGGAATTGCATCTGAACTGATAGAGTATTCCAACCGCTACGTAAATTTGTAAAATAATTTTAATTATTATTTTCGTATTTACTTAAAAAACCTTCTGCCCAAAATTTAAAATTTTTATTTTTTATTTCTAATCTCATTTTATTCATAAGATTAATATAAAAATGTAAATTGTATTGTGTAGCCATCCTATAACCTAATATCTCACTTGTTTTAAATAAATGGTGTAAATAAGCCTTAGTATAATTTTTATAAATGGACGAATTATTACTATCATCAATTAAACTAAAATCTTTTTTGTACTTACTATTTCTAATATTTAACTTTCCATTGAAAGTAAATAACTGCCCATTTCTAGCATTTCTAGTTGGCATTACGCAGTCAAACATATCTATTCCTCTAGCAACATTTCTTACCAAATCTGCAGGAGTACCAACACCCATCAAATAACGAGGTTTTTTTATTGGTAATAATTCATTCATATATTCAACAGTATCAAGCATTTCAGATTTAGGTTCTCCAACTGCTAACCCTCCAATTGCATATATCTCTGTATCTAACTCACATAGTTCATTAGCTGATCGCTTACGTAATTCAAAATCTGTTCCTCCTTGAATAATAGGAATTAATATTTGATTATGATTATAAATTGGTTCGGTCAATTTAAAATGATCTAAACTACGTTTTGCCCAATTTGTAGTAGTTTTTAAAGCATCTAGCCATACTTTTTTATCAGCATCACCAGATGGACAAACATCTAACATCATCATAAAATCCGAGCCTATCTCTCGCTGAATATCTACAATTTTTTCTGGAGTAAAGTGATGCTTTGATCCATCTAAATGTGAACGAAATGTTACTCCTTCATCAGAAAGCTGTCTAAAACCTTCTAAGCTAAAAATTTGGAAACCTCCTGAATCAGTTAATATAGCATGATTCCAATTCATAAACTTATGTAATCCACCAGCCTGTAAAATAATTTCCATCCCAGGTCTTAAATATAAATGATAGGTATTACTTAGAAGAATTTGACTTGGTAAAAAATTAATTTCTTCTGAAGATTGAGTTTTAACAGCTCCATAAGTACCTACAGGCATGAAAAATGGAGTTTGAATTTCACCATGATCGGTTTGTAAAACTCCTGATCGAGCAGATGTGTTTTTATCTTGGTATTTTAATGAAAATATAGGTGTCAATTTTTGAATTTTATTTTTCTATATTTTCTGTAATTTCAACTATAAAAACTTTTAAAATCGCAGCAGAAGGTATTATAAATAGCATACCTAAAATTCCACCAACCGAGGCTCCAAATAATACTAAAATTATGACAAGTATAGGATGAAAACCTATACTTCCTCCCATAATATAAGGGGTTACGATGAAATTATCTACAAGCTGCACTACTCCAAAAACAGCTATAATTAATAATACGTATATAATATGAATGGGTACAACTTGTTCAGTAATAAGGTATATAATAATTGCAGGAAGCATCCCTGCAATCGGGCCAACAAAAGGAATTAAATTGAATAAACCTGCTCCTAAACCAATTAAAAATGTATATGGAATAGTAACACCTGTTATCAACTGAAAAATTGTAAGTCCAAAAATTGAAGTAATTGCAACAGATGTTGCTGCAATTAATTGCCCTCTTATGTATGAATAAATTTGTATTGAAATTTTATCCATAATTCTTTTAGCACTCGCATAATATTTGATTGGGATAGTGTATAAAAACAAATTGATAAATTTTTTACGCTCAATCAAAAATATTATCATAAAAACAATAATTATTAAAAATGTTAAAAAAGCTGATCCTAATGCAAATACTATTGTACTGGCTCCACTTAGGAATGAATTTATATGGCTTAAAGCTATTTCCCAAAGATCTGAAAAATACGAATCTGATTGAAAAAAAGATTCATTGAGATAATTATATAAATATGAAGGTAATATTTTTTCTGATATTAATGCAATTTTGTCCTGAAGATCTGATAATTTACTTACAGTAAAGGATGTTTGTAATGATTTTAACTGATTACTAATTAGAGGAATTAAAAAACTAAATAATAGTATCAGCGATACAATTGATGATGAAACTACTAACATCACTGAAATTTTGTAATTTTTTATTAATTTTTCTATTTTATCCACTAAGGGTGATAAAATAATTGTTCCTAAAAAAGCAAAAACTAACATTAAAAGGATTGGAAATGATTGCTCCCAAAATGAAAATATTATTACTAAAGGAATTAACCACCATGTATTTCTCAATAAAAATAGTGAAAGATTATTCATATATTTATATAATTAATATGTTTGATCATTTTATTAATAGAATATCTTGCTATATAATTTTTTTTGCTGCAGAAAGAATTTAATTATAATACTTTTATCATAAATTAATAATTGGGTAGTTGCTTTATTTATATTATAAAATTCCCTGCGTGTTTTTAAAAAATCTAAGTGCTTTAATACCCAAATCCATGACCTAAAAATAGCAAATCCATGTGACCACTTCAAATTTACAAATTCTTTTATTAATGCAATGCATTCGAACATAATTCGTGGTAAAATTAGGGTTAATATTTTAATTTTGGAATTATTAGTTAATAATAAAATTAAACTATTTCTAAAATTAAGAAAAGTTTTTTGAGGTGACGTCGATGGTAGTGTAACTGCGCCTTTATGAAAAATAACTGCTTTTGGTTCTACCCAGACTTCATATCCTAAAATTTGAGATTTCCAATGAAAATCAATTTCTTCCATATGCGCAAATAATACTTCATCAAATCCTCCAATTTGATTATAATTTTCTTTTCGTGTTAAAAATGCTGTACCAGATGCCCAAAATATTTTACATGGATTATTATATTGACCCATATCTTTTTCTATTATATTAAAAATTCGACCTCTAGCAAATGGAAAACAATACTTATCTAGAAATCCACCACATGCTCCAGCATAATCAAAATATAAAGGATTACTAAAATTTTTAATTTTAGGTTGCACAGAACTAATATTTTTATTTGATTCTAATTTATGAACTAAATAATCTATAAATTGTGGTTCATGAGTCGTATCATTATTTAAAATTAATATATATTTACCTAATGAATTTGCTACTCCGAAATTACAACCCCCTGCAAAACCTCTATTATAAGTTGATATTAATAATTTTATTTCAGGATATTTTTTTTTTAAATATTGTACGGAATCATCTGGAGAATTATTATCAACAACAATAATTTCTAGATTTAAGTAAGTTACTTTTTTTAATGATTCTAAACACTCATGAATAATATCTTTTCCACCATAATGAGGAATAACCACAGACACCATAGGTGGAGTGGATGTATTTACCATTAATTAGAAGCTGTTTCCATTAAAATAGAAAGCCATTCAATAGCCTGAGAATCATTCGGATGAGATAAAATCCAATAATTTAATTTTTCTATAGCATCTTCGTTTCTATCTGCTTTTGCATAAGTCTGGACAAGTGTATATAGAAAATCTGAAATATATGGATATTCAGCAAAAAGTTCTTCGTAATGTTTAATTGCTGCATCTAAATCATTAAATTCATTTATTAAAATTTGTCCTATATACATTTGTGTTTCTAAAGAGACATCTTCTCTTTTAGATACAGCTTCAAGTCTTATTTTTAATTCTTCAGGATTACCTGCTTCCTTATAAATTCTACCAATTTGAATGTCTAACTCTGGATCAGTAGTGGGAATCACATTCTGAGGGAAATAGGTGTCCATTTTAGCTAGAACATCTAAAGTTTTAGACTTCCCATCATCTTCACCTGAATATAAATTTTCTAGCCCTAACTGAAGAAAACTTGATCTATAGTTTTGTATTAATCTTTGAATATTTTCATTAAAATACACATTACTGTTATTTAAATTTGTATACCTATAAATTCCATTTCCTTCTTTAATATGCTCTAAATAATCATTAGAATCTATAATTTTCCTAGAAGAATCTGGTGCTACTGTAATATTTTGCAGCATACGATTGTAATTTAATCGTGGCATTGAATTATTGATCCCTGAATTTTCAAACGTTACCTTATATACTAACCCCTCCATCTGTAAATAATTATCTAATCCCATTCGATTATTTGGAGAAACAGTAACAGCAAAATAAATTGGTCTATTTTGAATTGCATCCTCTATAATTTGTAATATCATAATATCTTGAACTCTTAGATAGTTACTAAGCTTAGGACTTATTTCCCACTCTAGTTTTTTTTCATCAATATTTATTGTAGCAACTGAGGGTCCCCATTTACTTAGAATACCAAAATTAGATACAGAATAACCTACTCCATATTGAGATTTTGTATATTGATTATATTTTTCTTTTAAAATAGACCACTCTGAGGTCCATTTATTTAAGGCATATGCCGTTCCAAAAACAGGATCCAGTTTTAAAATATTTTCATCTTTTAAATTTAAATTGATTTTAGGCTCTTTATTTTTTAATTGCTCAATATACCATGGTGTATTTAACAAACTTAAGTTGACAACTCTAACATCCTTTCTTATACCTTCAACCTCTTGTATATACCAAAGGGGAAAAGTATCATTATCACCATTTGTAAAAATAATTCCATTTGGTTCGCAAGAGTTCAGCATATTGTAAGCATAGTCCCATGCAACATAATTTCCCGTTCTGTTATGTTCTCTGAAATCAGTTGCAAGCATTGTTATGGGCATTATAATAAAAATAATACCCGTTAATCCAATCGATATAAATGCAGCTATTTCTGCACCTTCTAACCATTCTTTAATTTTTTCTTGAAGTGCTGCAATACCAATACCTATCCAAATTGAAAATGTAAAAAAACTTCCAACAAATGAATAATCTCTTTCACGTGGTTGAGGATCATATTGATTTAAATATAGAACTATCATAATGCCAGTCGCTAAAAATAGCGCTAGAACAGCTAAAGCTCTTTTCCAATCTCTACTAAAATGAAAAATCATACCAAAAATACCAAAAAGTAATGGAAAAGGTAGCACATATCTGCCCCAATCAATACCCCTTAAAGTTTTTATAGTTTCTCCTTTCAATGTTACCAAATCCCAGCTTCTTTTATTATGATCTTCCTTTCCTACAAACTGCCATGCAAAATAACGAAGATACATTTCTTTTATTTGATAGTTCCACAGAAAATTTAATTGTTCACCCATTGAAGGATTATTTTTATCATTAGTCCACCGACTTGAATAAGAACATTCTGCTCGGGCTAAGGTGAAAGCGGGATTTAAAATTTCCCAATCACCATATTGATCTCTATTCATATATGCTAATGCACCTTTGATAGTATCAGGATTGTTTTCGTTTATATTAGGATGTTGAGTTGCACGTATAAAAATTGTAGTATAAGTTGAAAATCCAATGAGAATTAAAACTAAACAAGTTAATATTGTAGATACCTGATTATATTTTTTGATAATAGCATAAATCATAGCTAAAAATAAAAGTAATATCAAAAATATTGGTACATATAAACCGTAGCTATTTGCCAGATTAGGGATTCCTTTTATTATTCCTAAATAAATAGATAAAAAGGTTAAAAGAGTAATGCCTATAGTTATAAAAAAACTATTTAACTTAAATTCAAATTTATTGAAATATATAATTAGAGCTATAAATGGGAGAGCAAGTAAATTTAATAAATGAATTCCAATAGCTAATCCAAACATATATGCTATAATTAAAATATATCTAACATTTCCATCGTGACCAGAGTTTTTATTCCATTTTAAAATTAACCAAACTACAATACTTGTAAAAAATGTTGAAAGTGAATAGACTTCTGCCTCAACAGCATTAAACCAATGAGAATCAGTAAAAGCAAATGTCAATGCACCGATGATAGCACTACCATATATAATCAAAAAATCAGGCCATGCTTTAGCTTTTCCATGCCATTCTTCAATTAATTGAACTATAATTAAATATAAAAACATAACTGCAAAAGCACTAAAGATTGGAGAAATTAAATTAACTCTTGCACCAGTATCAGCAAAAGTTGGGAGTTGAGAAAAAAAATTTCCAAGGAGTAAATATAAAGGTGTTCCTGGAGGATGAGGTACACCCATTATCACAGAGGTTGCTATAAATTCACCGCAATCCCAAAAAGAAGTTGTTGGGGCCATTGTTAAAATATAAACAACTAATGAAAATAAAAAAATCATAGCTGCTAAAATTTTATTTAAATTATTCATTTTTTCCTTTTTTTATTAACTAATATTAACAAATTCAAGCATATGCTTATAATTTTCTTTAAATTGTTTTTTAATTTTTTTGTGTTTCTCTAGTTGTAATTTAGGATCATGTTCCACTATTTCAAAAGCTTGCTTTCTAGTTTGTCTAATTATTTCACCATCATCTGAAAAATTTGCTAATTTTGATTTTAAATATCCATGTTGCTTTGTTCCAAAAAAATCACCGGGTCCTCTTAATTTTAAATCTTCATCAGAAATCTTAAAGCCATCGTTTGTTGACTGCATGACTCGAAGTCGATGTTTGGCAATTAAAGAATTATTATTTTTAATCAAAACACAGTATGATTGAAATCTTCCTCTTCCAATTCTACCTCTTAATTGATGTAATTGCGTTAAACCAAATCTATCAGCATTTTCTATCAGCATTATAGTAGCATTTGGTATATCAATACCCACTTCAACAACAGTTGTAGATACTAAACATTGAACTTTATTATTTGCCATATCAGCCATCTGTTTATCTCGAAGTTCTTTTTTCATTTTACCATGTATATAACCTAATTTATAATTAGAAAAAATTTCTTCACTTAATTTTTTATATCCAGTTTCTGCTGCTTTTACATCTATTTTTTCTGATTCTTCAATTATTGGATAGATAACAAAGCATTGTCTTCCTGAATCCATCTCTTTTTTCATAAAATCATAAACTTGATCTATTTTTAATGGATCAATAACTTTCGTAATAATAGGTAAACGATTTTTAGGTAGTTCATCAATAATAGAAATATTCATATCACCATGAATTGTGAAAGCTAAAGTTCTAGGAATGGGAGTTGCGGTTAATGCTAAAACCTCAGGGGAATAACCTTTATCAATAAGTGCTTTACGCTGCTCAACACCAAATCGATGCTGTTCATCTACTATTATCATTCCTAAATCTTGGAATAATACATTTTCTTGAATTAAAGCATGCGTACCAACAATTAATTGAATCTTACCACTTTTTAAATCTGAATATATTTTTTCTTTATCTATTTTTTTTATATTACCAGTTAGAATTTGGATATTAATATTAGCTACTTTACAAAATTTCATAAAACTAATATAGTGCTGCTCAGCTAGAAGCTCCGTTGGGGCCATAACTGCCACTTGCGATTCATGACTTATTACTATCGCTGCCGCTAAAATTGCTACAATAGTCTTACCAGATCCTACATCGCCTTGTATTAAACGATTCATTGAAGTTTTTTTAGCTAAATCGTTTCTAATATCTCTTAAAACACTAATCTGAGCATTTGTTAAATTAAAATCTAAATCACAATAAATATCTTTTTCAAATTGTCCTTTTTTTGAAAATACTCTACCTTTATTCTCCTCTTTTGCTCTCTTTTTTAATGCCATTAGCAATTGAATATAAAAATGTTCATCATATTTTAATCTATGGATTGCTTTAGATAAACTCTCTTTACTTTTAGGATTATGTACTTCATCTAATGCCTCGTGTAGAGAAAATAATTTTTCTTTAGATAAAAATTCAATGGAAAAATAATCTTCAATATCTTTACATACCAAGTCTAATGCAACTTTGATAATTTTTCTAAAACCTCTCCCTTCTAAACCTACACCTTTTAAAGCTGCATTTGATGGATATTGTGCTAAAATTTTCCCTGTGTTTACAGGATCTTCATCACTTTCTAAAATATCAAATTCTGGATGAATAATTTGAAAACCTTTCCTAAATTCAATCTTACCAAAAACAGCAATATCTTCTCCTTCTTGAAATTTATCTATAATCCATGATATACTATTAAACCATACACAGTTAATATACCCAGTGCTATCTTTGACTATCATTTGAAAAAAACGACGTTTACGAGCCTGTTTCATACCAAATGAAACAATTTTACCTATTATGACAGCTTCTTCTCCTATTTTAATTTCCCTAATATATTTTATATTAGTTCTATCTAAATATTTTCTAGGAAAATGATATAGAAGTTGACCTACATTTTCAATACCATATCGTTTCAGAGCGTTACCTCTTTGAGGTCCAACACCTTTCAAATAAGATATATCTGTAGTTAAATTTGTTTGATAATATGTACTTGCTGAGCTCATCAGCTAAATTTTAAAGGAAATAATTAATTTTTAAGGGATTCAAGATTATTTTGAAGTTTCAATAAATCAGATTGATATTTTTGCATTTTATCTTTTTCATGATTAATTACTTTTTCTGGGGCTCGATTAATAAAATTAGTATTATCTAACTTGCTAGATACAGAACGTAACCTACCATTCATATCTTGGATTTGCTTTTCTAAGCGATTAATTTCTTTATTAATATCTATTAAACCTGAAAGTGGGACAAATATTTCTAAACCTTGAATAACAGCTGTTGCAGACTGCTCAGGTTTATCTATCTTTTCACCAAATTGAATGCTACTTATTTTTGCTAATCTTTGTAAGTACTTATTACTTTTCGAAATTCCATCACACTTTTTCTTTGATCCTCTAATAACTAAGTCTGCTTCTTTTGAAGGTGAAATATTTAAACTCGCTCTTATATTTCTAACTGATGCTATCACATCCATTACTAAACTAACTTCATCTTCTACAGTTAAATTTATTTTATTATTATCAACTTTAGGCCAAGGAGAAGTTATTAATAATTTCTCATTAGTTTTTTTAAAAGAAGACCAAAGTTCTTCAGATATATAGGGACTATAGGGATGTAATAATTTTAGTATTTCTCTAATTACATGTACTGATACAACTTGCGCTGTTAACTTATCAGAAGTATCTGTACCATAAAAACGAGTTTTAGCAAATTCAATATACCAGTCACAAAAATTAAATCTTGTAAAATCATATACACGTTTAATAGCATCATTCAGTTTATAATTATCATATGAATCATCCACTTCTTTGATTAAGACGTTTAATGAAGATATAATCCATTTATCTGTTGAATCTAATTTTTCACTACCATATTTATCTAAACTTGGTGGTAACCCCTCATCTAAATTCATGAGTACAAATCTAGCTGAATTCCATAGTTTATTCATAAAATTTCTGCCTTGTTCGAGCCTATCTTCACTAAATAAAATATCTAAACCTTGTGGAGCTATCATCAAAATAGAAACTCTTACAGCATCTGCTCCATATTTATCAAAAAGATCTAGTGGATCTGGAGAATTACCAAGTGACTTGCTCATTTTTCGTCCTTCAGAATCACGAATAATACCTGTAAAATAAACATTTGAAAATGGAACTTCTTTACAAAAATATAATCCAGCCATAATCATTCTTGCTACCCAAAAAAATATTATATCTGGACCTGTTACTAAATCTTGTGTTGGGTAAAATTTCTTTAAATCATCTGTTTTGTTAGGCCAACCTAAAGTTGCAAATGGCCATAACCATGAGCTAAACCATGTATCTAAGACATCAGAATCTTGTACCAAATCTGTAGAACCACATTCAGGACATTCTATAGGTTTTTCCAATGATACTATAGGTTCATTATAATTTGAATTTTTATTTTTACAATACCAAACAGGTATACGGTGACCCCACCATAATTGCCTAGATATACACCAATCTCGAATATTTTCTAACCAATGGTTATATGTTTTAACCCATCTTTCAGGATAAATATTAACTTTTTTTTCTTTTACTGCATTTATTGCAGATTCTGCTAGTGGCTTCATTTTAACAAACCATTGATTGGAAAGATAAGGCTCTACTACAACATCTGTTCTTTCAGAATAACCAACTGAATGCTCATATTCTTCTATTTTTTCTAAATAACCAAGAGAGTCTAAATCTTCAATTATTTTTTTACGAGCATCATATCTATCTAAACTTTGATATTTTTTAGGAACATTTTTATTTAACTTTGCATCTGGATGAAAAATATTTACAATCTTTAAATTATTTCTAAGACCCATTTCAAAATCATTTGGATCATGAGCTGGAGTTACTTTTACACATCCTGTTCCGAACTCCATATCGACATAATCATCAGCAAAAATAGGTATTTCTCGATTGGTAATAGGTAAAATAATTTTTTTTCCAACAATATCTTGATATCTACTATCTTTAGGATTTACTGCAACTCCTGTATCTCCTAACATTGTTTCTGGTCTAGTAGTAGCAACAATTAAATTCCCGGAGCCATCACTTAGAGGGTATCTGAAATGCCACAAATGTCCAGGTGTATCTTTATAGATAACCTCCTCATCTGATAGAGCTGTTTGGCCTTTAGGGTCCCAATTTATAATACGCTCTCCTTTATAAATCAGCCCATCATTATATAAATCTACAAAGACTTTTGATACAGCATTTGAATAATCAGAGTCCATCGTAAAAGTTTCTCTATTCCAATCACACGATGAACCTAATTTTTTAAGTTGCTTAAAAATAATACCACCATATTTTTCTTTCCATTCCCAAGCATGTTCAAGAAATTTTTGTCGACCTATATCTTGCTTATTAATACCTTTCGTTTTTAGCATTTTTGTTACTTTTGCTTCAGTAGCAATTGATGCATGATCCATGCCAGGGAGCCATAATGTAGACTTTCCTTGCATTCTAGCTCTGCGTACTAAAATATCTTGAATAGTATTATTTAGTACATGACCAATATGTAAAATGCCTGTAACATTTGGAGGAGGAATCATAATAGTAAAAGTTTCTTTTTTATTATTGTCAGGCTCAAAGTTGCCTGCTGATTCCCATTTAGAATACCATTTACGTTCTACCTTTTCAGAAGAATATGTAGTACTAAGTTCATTTTGAGCTATTTTATTTTTTGACATTAATTTTATATAAAATTGAATCTTTATTAATGCTCAATTTTAACCCTAATTAAACAAATTCATTAAAATAAATTTGAATATATTTACAGAAATTTGTTAATTAATAAAAGTTAGGCTAAAATTAAGAGAATCATAAATTGAATTTGACGTATTTAGAGAAATACTTTCTGGGTTTTCATAGCTAGGATACGCACCAATAGTCTCCCAATTAGTTTGCCTAAAAACAGCTATATAATATTCTCCAAAAATTATATTGTTAAAAAAATAATCAATTTGGTTATTAACTAACTGATCTGATGTTATTTTATAAAATTCATCTGGAGTAGATATAAGCGGGCAGCAAAATGAGTTAAGTGAAATATAGACTGGATCATCAGGCCAAGCTCCACTAAAAGTAATTGAACCAGATATTGAACCGCTTTCAATAGTATCTAATTGATTAACTAAGCTCATATCAGCAATGAAGTTTAAATTATTTTTTTCATATTCTTCATTAGTAAGAGTAATTTTTTCTGCATCAAAGAAATTTTGTTCTAAAGAACCACCGTATGCACCCAAAACATGTTGATTTGTAGCTGAATTACTATCTAGAGGATCTTTCCAAGCCACTGCTATTGCACCAAAAGTAGAATCTAAATCTAAATCTTCAAATAAATAATAATAATAACCTGAATCCAAATCATTTTCTGTTATAGATGAATAATTTATTGGTGGTCCTACTATATTTGAGAGGGGCCAATTTTTACTTAATGATATTGTAATCGATCCAATAGAAGGCCAATTATCTATATTATTAAATGTTACTTTACCAGATACACTTCCACTTTCGGGCTTATATGATAACGAATCTTGTCCGCAAGAAAGTAATAAAAATAGACAACTTAAATATTTAAATTTTAAAAACATACTAATTCTTTTCAATTTTTTTTGACAATGAAAATTGCCAAGTTCTTCCAGGCATGGTATAATCTTGGATTAACGAATATTTTTGATCTAATAAATTATTAATTCTAAAAGATCCTGAAAAACTTTTAAACTTTGTTTCAACTATTAATTCTGGAATAATTCTACTTGGAAGTTTCTTTATTGGAAATCCTAAAGAATAATCAAATTCTTCTAAAAAATCTTCATAATACTGTAAACTTTGACCATTAGCTCCAATCTTAAAATTAAATAATTCAAAATTTAATACTAAATATATTTGAGCTTTATGTTTTGATCTATATAGAACTTTACTACCTTCTAAATCTTTCATATCAAGAAAGCTGTAATTAATATCAAAAGCTATATTTTTAGATACTAGATAGTCAAATTGATATTCAAAACCTTTTGCAACAACACCCATTCTATTTTTTGATTTTGTTGGTACACTATATACAAAATCAATCATATTATTATATTCATTATAAAATAATTCAACTTGCCATTTATAATTTGTTAGAGAAAAATTTTTATAAGAAATTTCATACGCATAAACTTTTTCAGGTAATAAATCAGGACTTCCTGCAACAATTAATCCATAAGTCGTTTCATGCCTTAAATATAGTTCAGAAATCGAAGGAGCTCTAAATCCCTGGCTATAAGATATTGAAAATGCTTTTTGATCAGAATTTGAATAATTAACACTAATTTTGGGAGTTATATTATTATAATTTCTTGGTTGATAATTATTTCCAGGATTAGTTTTTCTGTAATCATATCTAACTCCAGTATTTAAATTAAAACCACTACCAATGGAGTATTTAGATTGCAAAAAAGCTCCTAATGAAGTTTGGGTTGGATTTCCGTACTGTTGATTCAATAAATCTACAGAAGTGATACTATAATCAAAATCATAACCCATCATTATTATCCATCTAGATAATTGCGTAAATATTAACTCTGATCTTACTCCCCAATTTTTATCATTATATTCAGTATTTTTATCTAATATATGATCTTCTAACCACCATTGAGGTATATCATCTCTATTACTATAATTAGTTTTAAATTTATTAAAAAATAGAGAGTGAGACATAGATAATCCTTCTGATAAAGGATAAAAACCTCGAAGTTGTATGTATTGAGATACTCTATTAGATCTGCGATATTTATTTGACCCTTCTAAATCAAAACCTGGGTGCCCTAGTTCAGAATCTGATATCAGATAACTAAATCGATAATTTCTACCTTTATCATCTTGAAATTTAATAAATGATTGAATTCGATATATTTTATTATCAGCATTATAACGATGTCCATCTGCTGACCTTAATAAAAAATTACTACCGAAAGATATATTATCTTTATATCCTTTATAAAGAATGTTGGATTGTCGAATATCATGGGAACCTGTTGATAATTTTATACTTGTACTTTCGCTATGTTCCTGTGAATCAGTAATTAAATTAATGACTCCACCCATGGAATTATGCCCGTATTGTGCTGAAGCAGCGCTATTATTAATTTCTATTCGTTGCAAACTTTCAATTGGTAAAGAATTCCAGTCTGGAGAACTACTATTAGGAATAAGTACTGGGAAACCATCTAATAATACAAGAACTCTATTATTATAACCTCCTGGCTTATAGTCTGATGATCCCCTAACAGAAATATTAACATTTCTTCCATTAGGATGTGCAAACTGTGCATTAATACTAGGTATGCTTTTTAATAAATCAGATACGGACTCTTTATTCATTGATTGAATCTCTTTAGAATTTATTAATTCTATAGATTCATACCCCATTCGCGATTCAAAAAGCCCCTTGACTCTAACCTCACTAAACTCTAAAATTGTTTCATTTAAATAAATTTCTAGAATTAGATCTGAATTATCTATTTTAATTTCTTTAACATCTGTTTCAAAGCCTATAACAGATGTTTTTAAAATATAGTTTCCATTTTCTAAATTGACTTTAAAATAACCATAGGGATCGGAAGATGTACCAATATTTATTTCTTCAACAAAAATATTTGCATTAGGTATTGATTTTTCATTTTTTAAATTTTTAATATATCCAGATAGTGTTGCTGCTTGAGATAAAGATATAATTAGTAAGACAAAAAAAAAATTAATTTTCATTCTTTTTTATTGGATTCATTATTAATTGATTCAATAATTGCTCTATATCTTTTTCAGATACTGGATCTTCTTTTTCACCAATTAAAACTAATCCCATAAACAAACCACCTAAAGCTTTAAATAATAATTTAGATTCCATTTGAGGAAATTCTTTCGCTTTAATACCATCTTCTAATAAGCTATTTAAAGTTCCATACATTCTTTCTTGATATTTTTTCCATGGCTGTTCATCGAAAACTATCGCCTTTGGCGCACTATATAAAAACTCAAATAGACCTGGTCTATTTCTTATATTTTCTGCAATCTTTAAAAGAACTTGAATGAAAGTATTACGCGCACCTTCTCCTTCAGCAATCACTGGCTCTAAACTTATCCAAAGCATTTGCCAGCCATTATGTAATATCGCAGAAAATACATCTTCTTTGGATTGGAAATAATAGTAAAGGGTTGCTTTTCCAAAACCAGACTTACTTGCAATCTCTTCCATAGTTGCATTTTCAAGTCCTTTTGTTTTAAATACTTCTAGTGCACCATCAAGAATTCTATCCTGACGCATTTTTCTTTCTTCAACTTGCCTATTAGATTTTGCCATATTATTATTATTATTTAAGAATTATCAATAGAAAATTAAAAATTTAGTAAACAACTAACAATTATTAAATTTAATCTATAAATAAAAAGTGTTTTAAACTATTTGGTAAAAAAATATTTATATATATCTCTAGGATTTATTTTTGTTGGATTAGGATCTATTGGAATAATAATTCCCGGAATTCCGACAACTCCTTTTATTTTATTAGCTGCTTGGCTATTTTCAAAATCATCTCCTAAATTTGAAAATTGGTTACTTAACCACAAAATTTTTGGACCACTTATAATAAATTGGAAACTATATAGAGGAATAAGTAAAAACTCGAAAATGTATGCAATTATCACAGTAATTATAACTTTTTCAACAACAATTTGGCTTGCTTTTTCTTACAAAATTGATGTTTTATTTATTTTTGGAGGATTAATTTTATGTATTTTTATCTATACTCGACCTGTTCCACCAATTAATAAAAATAATTAGTTATTTTTTTTTATGATCGCGTAATAATTTTTTCATTTCAATATAATCACTCTCTTCTTGAGCAATCATGGTTCGGCAGTATTCTTCTAAATATATTGTATTACCTTCTACAACTTTTAAAAGTTCATAGTATGTATCAATTGCTTCCTGCTCATGGGTAAGACTCTCATTTAAAATATCTACAATATCATGCTTATGTGTTTCTTGAATATTATTGATATTTAAAGGAGGATGTCCATCTAAGCCTGTTATATGCTCTCCTGCTAAATTTGCATGAACTAAAGATTCTGAAGCCTGCGCTCTAAAAAAGTCAATTAGAGGTAACCTATTAGGGCCAAAAATCATTAATGAATAATGAGTATATCTTATGATACCATTTAATTCTAAATCATATATTTTTGAAAGTATATCAATTATTCTTTTTTTATCCATTTATTTCTCCCTACTTATTAAATTTTTTATTGTTTTTTCAGCACGATCAAATAAATCATGTGTATGTAAATACTTAAATTCTGCGCTTCTCCCTAAAATATTTAAATTTTTAAATGTATTTAAATATTTAAATACCTCTTTTAATTTAAGCTCAATTCCTTTTTCTATTATAGGATAAGCATAAGGTATATTAATTAATTTTGTTGATATAATATTTTTTTTATTTAGAAAACCATTTTTAATTAATTGATTAATCGTTCTATCAATATATTCATCCTGTTGTTTTTTATCTAATTTGGTGCCCTGATTTGCAGGCAATTCAACTATTAAAGAAGTTTTTTGGGGGGGAGACATTTGTATACTGCGATTATTTGGTTCATATATACGTGTAAATGGAATTTTAGTATTTGGAAAATAAATAGATGCGTTATCTGTGCATTTAGGTTTATCAATCAAAATAACACAAAGGTATAAAGATCGAAATTTTAAATTTTTAATAGTATTTATAATGTTTTCATTAGGTTCTGGGTCTAATAGTTTTATAAATGATGAAAGAGGTATAGTATTAATAATTTCATTTAC
>MDTB01176383.1_pt1 | contig 17740 bp, 13 predicted proteins | sample 811161 | NCBI WGS metagenome assembly MDTB01 (sample SAMN05326650, study PRJNA326480) | marine metagenome | isolation source: seawater | place: Mediterranean Sea | collected 2009
CAGTCTTGCAGCCAGGCCCCCGCGCGCAGCCTGGCTGATGGCCTCAGCTGATATGTTTACGGTTATCGCCGGTGTCGCAGTGCTATTTGCCTTTTCTGGACTAGTCTGGTCATTTATCAGTTCTGATTTTTCAGTGGCGCTTGTCACCAACCATTCCCATTCTGCAAAACCGCTGATTTACAAAATTTCAGGCACATGGGGAAACCATGAGGGCTCCTTGTTGTTATGGATTGTAATCCTGGTGCTGTTCAGTATGGGATTAAGCCTTGGCCAACAACAGATGCATGCTGTGTTGAAAGCGCGTGTGTTGGCAGTTCAGGGTATTGTGACAACTGCCTTTCTGGCGTTCAGCCTGTTTACATCCAACCCATTTACGCGGCTTGATCCTGCTCCTGTGGACGGGCGCGGGCTCAACCCCATTCTGCAGGATATCGGACTGGCGATGCATCCACCGATGCTGTATCTGGGCTATGTTGGCCTGTCGATGGCTTTTGCATTTGCTGTGGCAGCATTAATCGATGGACGTGTCGACAAAGACTGGGCAAGGGTGATGCGGCCATGGGTAAGTGCCGCCTGGTGTGCGCTGACCCTGGGCATAGCGCTGGGCAGCTGGTGGGCTTATTATGAGCTTGGCTGGGGCGGCTGGTGGTTCTGGGACCCAGTTGAAAATGCCTCGCTGATGCCCTGGCTAGCAGCAACCGCCTTGCTGCACTCCAGCCTAGTGGTTGAAAAAACAGGGCAGCTGAAAAGCTGGACCATCTTGCTGGCCATAATTGCGTTTTCGCTATCCCTCGTCGGCACCTTTATTGTGCGATCAGGACTGCTGACATCTGTACACAGCTTTGCCAGTGACCCGGCACGTGGCGTATTCGTCTTAGGGATTCTGCTCGTGGCTATCGGGATACCGCTGGCGCTGTTTGCCTGGCGTGGCCCACAGCTAGTAAGTCCCACACAGACACACCTCATTAGCCGCGAAGCCGGACTGATCGCCAATAACTTCCTACTGACAGCTGCCACATTAATTGTCCTTATCGGCACCTTTTACCCGCTGGCGCTAGAAGTGGCCACGGGCGCGCGTATTACGGTGGGCCCACCTTATTTTGATGCCACTTTCACCCCTGTGATGTCAGTGCTAGTTATCTGTATGGCGATCGGCCCATTGTTGGTCTGGCGGTCCGGTATAATGCCCTCTGCCCGCAGCACCCTTGCAGCAGCCTGCATCGGCGCCAGCCTCGCCAGCCTTGCCGGGCTGAGCCTTGTGAACGGCCTGTCTGCGGCCGCAATAGCCGGTCTAGGTCTTGCCGGCTGGCTAGGCATTTCTGTAATCGGTGACCTTCTGTTTCGGATAAAGCCGTTCGGACCCGGTGCGCGCCTGCAGCGGCTTAAGCTTATCAGCGGGCCTGTTTGGGGCATGTGGGTCGCACATTTTGGGATGGTGATCTTTCTTATTGGTGCGCTGGGAGAAGGCCTATTTCAGACCGAGGTAATAACACGCGCCAAGCCAGGCGAGACCATTATGCTGGCCGGACAAGAAGCAAAGTTCACCGGCGTTGAAGCCCGCCAAGGGCCAAATTACCAGACAGAAACTGCTGTAGTTGATTTGTTTGAGAATGGCCGTCAGATAACAACTTTATATCCTGAAAAGCGGTTCTATCCGGCAGCCCGTCAAACCACAACGGAAGCTGCTATCCGCACAAGGCTAAGCGGTGATCACTACATCGTTCTGGGCGAAGGGGATGTTGAAAAGGGGTATACGCTGCGACTTTATCACAAGCCGTTGGTCAGCTTTATCTGGCTGGGCACAATATTCATGGCCTTTGGCGGCGGCATTGCCATTCTGCGCCGCCGCCCCGCACTCAAGACAACAGCAGAGCCAGCATAATGCTGAAGATAACCCTACAATGAGATTAAGGCTGTCCTTTATACTTCCCTTGCTGGGCTTTGTGATTTTGCTAGGCATCTCTGGGATGGCCCTTCTTGCCACACTGTCTGGAAACCGTGATGTCACCCAGCTTCCCTCTGTTCTGATCGGCAAAGCCCCACCACGAACAGATTTGCCCCTTTTATCTGACCCTGCCTCCTTTCTAGATTTTTCAGCTGTATCCGGTCAGGTGGCTGTGGTGAATTTCTTTGCCAGCTGGTGCGCGCCCTGCAGGGCTGAGGCTCCTGCACTAGAAACGTTGAGCCAGCAGCTGCCAGTTATCGGAATTGCATATAAGGATAAGCCGGAAGATACCGATGCCTTTCTGAGGCAATATGGAAATCCGTTCAGCCAAATCGCTGTTGATTTTGACGGCCAGGCCGCTTTGCGCTGGGGGCTTTATGGAGTGCCTGAAACTTACATCCTCAACAAGCAGGGTCAGATAATCTTGCGCCATGCCGGGCCGATTGACAAAGGGGTAATGGACAGGCTGATTATGCCTGCCATTGAAAACGCCAGATGAGGCAGGTAACAGCAGGACAAACAATACGGACAGTTTTTGTGCTGTTGTTCTTCAGTGCCTTTTTGTTCAGTCTGACCGGCTGGCCGGCAGCGGCCCTCACACCAGAAGAGAAACTAGCTGATCCGATATTAGAAGACCGTGCGCGGGCTCTGTCAAAACAGCTGCGTTGTCTGGTTTGCCAGAACCAGTCGATTGATGATTCTGATGCCGATCTTGCAAAGGATCTGCGCCGTGAGGTTCGCAGCCTGCTGCAGACAGGAGCAAGTGATGCTGCGATTCTGGAGCGTATCCAGAACAGCTATGGTGATTATGTGCTGTTACGTCCCCCTTTATCCACACAAACTTTGCTATTATGGATGGCCCCTGTGTTGATCCTGACAGGGGGGGGATTGATCATCATACTTGGAATGCGCCGCCCCCGCCCGCACCAGACTGCAGAACTGGAAACAGGGCGCCATAAAAAAAAGCGGGCTGATACGCAGATAAATCAGACAGGTGACAACGCAAAGTCACAGCCAGCACTTCCTGTGCGCCATGCAGCCGCCGCAGGCGTTGCGATCACCGCTGCAGCCGGGCTGTTATACGGGCTGTATGGTCGGCCTGATTTGCCTGACCAGCCCTTATATAAGCGAACAGCTGAACTGGCCCAGAAACAGGCAGAAACAAAGGCAGAAATAGAAGCGTTGGACACCGCCTTCGACGCTGCACAAAATGCGGCTGCCAAACACCCAGATGATATTACATCCTGGCTGCAGCTAGCACTTGCAGCAGCCAGAACTGGAAACAGCAGAGTTGAGATTGATGCGCTGCAAAACGCGCTATCGCTGTCCAATGACGCAGCAGATATCAAGGCCATGATCGCCGAAGCTTTGAGCCGAGCTGCTGGCGGCCAGGTGACCATCCCTGCCCGCCAGCTGATCAATGAGATTTTGCAGGTGGAGCCGAATGAGCCCCGCGCGCTGTTTTTATGGGGTCTTGCGGCCTATCAAGATGAAGCTTATCAGCTTGCCATTGACAGATGGGCGTATCTTTACCAACTGTCTGCGCCCAATGCGCCCTGGCGAGAGAGATTGGAAGACAGCATCCGGCAAGCCGCAGATGATGGCGGTCTGCCGGCACCTGACCTTCCAGAGAAGACGAAAGCCAGCACCTCACAAGGTGAGGCTGATTTGAGCCAGATGTCTGCAGCAGAGCAGCAGGCGATGATCGAAGGTATGGTCGCCGGGCTGGCGGCGCGCCTGGAAGACATTCCTGATGATCGCGAGGGCTGGCTGCGGCTGGCACGATCTTACAAGGTGCTGGGTAGGTCAGACGAGCAAATCAACGCCCTTTTCAGAGCAGCGGAACTGGACAAGTCAGATATTGCTGTTCTGATCAAATTATCTGAACTAATTCTGAAATCTGGCGGGAGTGAACAGCATGCGCGGCGAATAGGCAAACTGTTTGAGCAGAATGAAGTCAGCGACAAGCCTCGCTTTCAGGCGCATCCACAATGGCTCTTCTTCAGAGGGCATTTCGCTTTAAGCGAAAACAATATCCCTCTTGCGCGTGAAAGCTGGTCTAAATTATTAGCTGGCCTGCCTCCGGACAGTGAGCTGGCAAATCTGTTAACAGAAAAGCTGGCAAGCCTGCCCTGACCGTGTCCTAACGCTGTGACAGGGCCAATGCAATCAGATGATAAGTGACAAGCGCAGCGGTAAAATTACTGGCCGGATGCGCCGGGCTGGGGGCCAGTTCAACAATGTCCAAACCGACAATTTTGCGACCTGAACAGGCAGAGCTGACTAGGTCAAGAGCTTGATAGAACCCCAGGCCTCCGGGGACAGGCGTGCCGGTTGCAGGCAGAACAGCCGGATCTAGCCCATCTAAATCGAAACTTACATAAACCAATTCTGGAAAATCATCCGGCAACGTCACTGAAGAGAGCTGCTGTCTGACAAGTCTGTCCGCATCACAATAGCCTACATTATACCGCCTGCGTGCCTCTACCTCTTCTCGGCATAGGGCCCGAACGCCCAGCTGGAACAAAGGAATATCTTCCGAACAGCAAAGGTGCATCACACTAGCATGTGAATGCGGCTCTCCCTGATAAGCAGTGCGCAGATCGGCATGGGCATCAATCTGTACGATGCCAAAAGGCTGTTCAAGACCGTCCTGCAGTCCTTTAACCGCACCATAAGTCAGGCTGTGTTCGCCGCCCAGCGTAACCGGAATATGGGCACGCGCAATACAGGCAAACACCTGTTTCTGAACATTGTGCAGAACCTCAGCAATCGTGGTAGAACAGTCAATTGCCGGATGAGTGTAAAGCCCGTGACGGCAAGCCTCATCCTCGCCGATTAAACGTTCTAGCTGATGGCTGGCCGAAATGATTGCTGCCGGGCCAGCAGCTGTGCCACTGCCATATGACACAGTCTTTTCCAGACCGCAGGGGATAATCTCACAAGCTGCGGTTTCCAACCTGTTTTCCTCTGCTGTCAGCTCTTCCCCCAAGAACTGGGTGACCCATGTGGCATCTGTCCCCGTCATGATAATCTGCCTTCAAAATCCTCATAGCTAAATTGTTTTTGCAGCTGCAAGCTGTCTGTGCGGCTGTCCCATAAAGCGAGGGCAGGCAGCGGCACGCCGTTAAAAGTTGTCGTTTTCACCATGGAATAATGCGCTTGATCCAAGAACGCAAGCCGCTGACCGGGGACAGGCAGATGATCAAACCAGTAATCACCGATGACATCACCAGCCAGACAGCTTGGCCCGCCCAACCGCACAAGCACGCCGGTTCCTGTATCTGCTTCTGCCAGCAGAGCTGGCCGATAAGGGGCTTCCAGCACATCCGGCATATGACAGGTCGCAGAAATATCCAGAATAGCAATCGGCCCGTCATTTTCCATTATATCCATGACCTCACCAACCAGAATACCTGCATCAAAAGCAATTGCAGTTCCAGGTTCAAGATAGATATCCAGATCATAGCGCTGCTTCAAATCACACAGACAGTTGATCAGCGCCTCACGGTCATAGTCTGGGGCTGTGATCATATGCCCGCCTCCCAAATTGAGCCAAGACAGCCGGCCACCGGCCCTGTCCAGAAGGGGTTTGACCACACTGATCACATTTGCCAGTTCAGAAAAACCCTGTTCACATAGACTGTGGATATGCAGGCCGGATATCTGATCAAAATGATAATCTGCAAGCTGACTAACTGGCGTGCCAAGACGCGACCGTGGTGCGGCAGGATCATATTTTTCAACTTCCCCCTGCGGCAGACAGGGATTCACCCGCAGACCAAGTTCAGCTCCTTGTGCAGTTGCCTGATTTGCAAACCGACTGATCTGTTGCGGCGTGTTGAAAATTATATGATCGCACAAGCCTGCAAGCTTGTCCATCTCATCAGTTTTATAAGCCGGGGCAAAACAGGATAGCAGCCCGCTGTAATGGGCGCGGGCCAAACGGGCTTCATACAGGCCAGAGGCACAGGTGCCTGCTAAATACCGGCTCACAAGAGGTGCTGTTGACCAGAGAGAAAACGCTTTCAGAGCAGTCAGAATACGCGCGCCTGAGGCCTCCGTCACAGCGTTCAGCAGGCGCAAATTATCTTCCAGGCGCGCCATATCAGTCACAAAACACGGGCTGGGCACAGATGATAAATCAAATCCTGAAAAGCTTCCGGGTCCAGCTGTTTTGGTCTGCATCATCATTTTATGAAATCACGCCGTCTTTAGAAGGGGAGACCCTGGTCAAGGGTTTTGACCTGCCAGGGCAGCCCATGGTCATTGAGCATCGCCATAAACGGGTCAGGGTCAAACTGTTCCATATTAAACACGCCCTTGCCCGACCAGATGCCTGTCGCCATGAGCGCTGCCCCGATCATCGCCGGCACACCAGTTGTATAACTGACAGCCTGTGATCCCACCTCGGCAAAACAGGCTTCATGGTCACACACATTATAAACATAGGCGGTTTTTTCCTGGCCGTCCTGCTGGCCTGTTATGATGGTTCCAATACAGGTCTTGCCTGTTGTGGTTTTCCCCAGACAACCTGGATCAGGCAAAACAGCTTTCAAAAATTGCAGAGGCACAATTTCACGGCCCTGATATAGGATCGGCTCAATTGATGTCAGCCCAACATTTTGTAACACCTCAAGATGCGTTAAATAGGACTCACCAAAGGTCATCCAGAAACGGGCACGCTGCAGTTCAGGATAATGTTTTGATAATGATTCAAGCTCTTCATGATACATCAGATACATATTGCGGGAACCGACCTTCGGAAAATCAAAGCTGTGCCTTGTTGACAGGGCAGGCGTTTCTATCCACACTCCGTCCTGCCAGTGACGAGCCGGGGCGGTAACTTCGCGGATGTTAATTTCAGGATTAAAATTGGTGGCAAAATGCTGGCCATGATCACCGCCATTACAATCGAGTATGTCGAGGGTATGCATCTGGCTGACCAAATGTTTTTTTGTAAAGGCGGTGAAGACGTTGGTTACGCCGGGGTCAAAACCTGAACCCAACAGGGCCATCAGCCCAGCTTTTTCAAACCTTTCCTGATAGGCCCACTGCCATTGATATTCAAATTTGGCTTCATCAACCGGTTCATAATTCGCTGTATCCAGATAATGCGCGCCGGCTTTCAGGCACGCCTCCATAATGGTTAAATCCTGATAGGGAAGTGCTAAATTCACCACCAGTTCTGCTCCGGTTTTTTCGATCAGGCGAGCGGTAGCATTTGTATCGTCCGCGTTAAGTTCAGCTGTCTGAATCTGGCGCCCCACCCTGGCCATCACAGAGTCTGCAATATCTTTGCATTTCACTTCACGGCGGCTAGCCAGCGTGATGTCGCTGAACACATCTTGCAGCATAGCCATTTTATGTGTGGCAACAGATCCGACGCCGCCAGCGCCAATAACAAGAATCTTGGTCATGGATATCACACCTCTTTTTTGGCTGGGTTTCTCAGATAGCTCAACTTAGTTATCTGAATGTTCGAAATAGGTATAGCCATTCAGACTATCTGTATAAGCTTTTATCATCTGGCGCCTATCTGCTGGACTGACCTTACCCTTTTTCACAGCTGTTTCGACAATCGCTTTGAATGACGATAATAATCTTTTTGGCTCATACTCAACATAGGACAGCACTTCATAAATTGTATCCCCATCCTGTTCTTTAAGGATTTCAAATCCGCCAGCGTCATCCAGACCGATCGTGACCACATTGGTATCACCAAACAGATTATGTAAATCACCAAGTGTTTCCTGATATGCGCCAATGAAAAACACGCCCAGAAAATAGTCCTCATCAGCTTTGAGATCATGAACCGGCAAGGTATCAGAAACGCCGTCACCCAGAACAAATTTATCGATCTTGCCATCTGAATCACAGGTAATGTCACTTAGAATCGCAACACGCTGCGGGGGTTCATGCAGACGCTGCAAAGGGGCAAGCGGATGAATCTGGTCAATCGCCCATACATCAGGCAGAGACTGGAACAAGCTGAAATTACAATGATAGATATCGGCAACCTGAACAAGGGCCTGTTTCATATCCTCTGTCATTGCTTCTGGATCGCGCAGCACCTGCTTGATTTTCATGATCAGATACAGATAAGCCCGTTCAGAACGCGCTGTGACCGCAAGCGAAACCTGATTACGCCTGAATAAGGCGCGGATTTCATCACGATAATATTTCAGATCATTCCAGCATTCCTGCACACGCTCGCGCGTCAAGTAAGTCTGGATTTCAAGCATTTTCAGCAGATAAGTATGATCATCATCTTGGGCAATAACCTCTATCTCACTGTCAAAATGTGTTGCTTCTAAGACATTAAAAATCAGCAGCGATGACTGCGCCACACACGCCCGGCCACTTTCTGTGATGATAACCGGATGCTCAACCTCATTCACATCCATCATATCTTTGACAGTTTCAATGATATTCAGGCAATATTCACGCAGGGTATAGTTTATTGAATTAGCTGACGCTGTTTTCTCACCAGTGTAGTCAATCCCGAGCCCGCCGCCCAGATCAAGATAGCGTAATGGAACACCCTCACGCCGCAATTCTGCAAAGAACTGGCAGGCTTCCTGAACTGATTTTCTGATCTCTATAATGTTGGGGACCTGACTGCCCAGATGGGAATGCTGCAGGCACAGACAATCAAGATACCCTTCCGCCTTCAGCGTTTCAATCACATCCATAATCTGCGCAATGGTCAGACCAAAAGTTGATCTGTCACCACTTGATTCTGCCCAGTTTCCGCTAACTGTGTTGGTCAGTTTAATGCGCACGCCCAACTGGGGTCGCACATCTGTGTTTTTCACAACATCTAGGACCAGTTCTAGCTCACGAGGGCTTTCCAGAACAATGAAGATATTAAAGCCAAGTTTAAGAGAGGAGGCCGCCAGATTCAGAAATTCACTGTCTTTTATCCCATTACAAATTATTGCTGCCTCTGCTGGCAGATTCAAAGACAACGCAATTAGCAATTCAGCTTTGGACCCAACCTCAAAACCGAAATTATAGGGATGGCCATAATCAGCGATACGCTCAATTACCTCAGCCTGCTGATTAACCTTGATCGGAAAAACACCCTGATACCGGCCTTTATAGTCCATTTCAGAAATCGCATCGGCAAAGCTGAGGTTAATTTCTTCAATCCGGCGTTTCAGAAAATCAGTGACCCTAATCAGAACAGGTGTGGCAATGCCGCGCTGGCTAAGATTCTCCACAAGGCTGAGCAAATCTGTGGGTTCAGCCTCTGGTCGTTGAGGATGACACAGCCCGATATGGCCATTCTCTAAAATCCTTAAAAGCCCGTCACCCCAGTCATGGATACCGTAGATATCTGTGCTCATACTCTGACCCTTTTCAGCTATATCTGCCTGATCTGGCAAGGTCATTGACAGCGTGCCGTGTCAGGCTGAGATACATAACGAAAAATTGCAAAAAAGCCAATAAAATGCGCAAGCGTTGCCATTGCCCTGTTCACCCCTGCCATTGATTTGACGGCGCTGTATTATTGACGGCAGAGTAGTCAGGCGATTTAAAACGAAACCCAAAACCAGGTAGACAGGAAAATAACATGCCATCTTTCACCAATCAGGGCATTAATCTGTATTACCGCGATAGAGGCGCAGGTGAAGCTGTAATCTTCTTACATGAATTCGGCGGTGATGCGCGATCTTGGGATTATCAGATTAACTACCTAAGTCACCATGGCAGCCTTTTCAGAACACTTGCATTGAACGCACGTGGCTATCCGCCATCTGACGTGCCGGAAACAGCAGATGCCTATGGCTGGAAGGAAAACCGTGATGATGTGATTGCCCTGCTTGACAATCTTCAGATCGAAAAGGCACATATTGTGGGTCTCAGCATGGGAGGCTATATTGCGCTGATGCTAAGGCTGACTGCGCCTGAACGCTGTTTGTCTGTTGTCTGCGCCAGTGGCGGATCCGGCGCGCACCCGCCGACGAGAGAGGCTTTTATTCGGGATTCTGTTACCAGCGCAGAACGAATTTTCAAGTATAGACAAATTCCTGCAGAGGGTATGGCCTCTGCCCCGAACCGTATTCAGCTAAAGCATAAAAATGAGGCTGCATGGCAGAAATTTCGACAGCATCTGAGTGACCGGCCTTATGTTGGCGCTGCCTATACGCTTTCAGAAGTGCAGGCCAAACGCCCTAGTCTACACGACTTTGCAGACCAGCTGACCCGCCAGACCCTGCCTGTGCTGCTTTTATGCGGTGACGAGGACGAACCTTGTCTGGACGTAAATTTGTGGCTGAAAAGGACCCTGCCTCTGGCAGGTCTAAAAATTTATCCGCAATCAGGTCATTTGCTGAATCTGGAAATGCCAGTTCAGTTCAGTCAAGATATTCTGTCTTTTTTTAAGGCTGTTGCAGATGGACATTGGCGCCGGCGGCCTGAACAGGCCTTTACCTCCATGTTTGAGTCTAGCACATCGACCCTTATTCAAGGAACTGTATTAAGAATGATTTTTGGCCCAGCACGACCTTCATCAATATCCATAAATGCCTGTGGACCATCCGCCATCGCCCGCACCTCTGTCCAACCCGCCCCTGTTATAGTTTTGTTGACAAGCAGGTCAACTGCCAGTGCAAAGTCACTGTCCCGGTAACAATAGCTGCCTTGAAAAGTGATTTCCTGCAGAGTTATGCGGCGAGTATCCAGCCCATCAAGATTATCCTGCAGACCGATATGAACAATCACTCCGCCAGGTCTTACCAAAGCAGATGATGCACTTCGTGTGGCCGCAGAACCAACTGCATCAATAATCAAATCACAATTCTGTGCGGCTTCTGGCACACCCTCCAGCGGGTTATAGGTTGTCGCTTGCGTAACCTGTTCCAGAATCTTATTCCTAATCGGGTTGGTTTCCGCAATTAGAATTTCACTGCAGCCATAATATTGTGCGGCAAGTGCGCATAGCAGACCAATCGCCCCACCCCCCAAAATAACTAGTCGCGAGTCTGGCAGCGGCACAGACAACGCCGCTTGGCCAAGTTGAACCGTATGTAGTGCGCAAGCCAGCGGTTCAGCTAATGCCACATCGCTAAGCAAAACATCCTCAGGCAGAACCATCAGATTGGTGCTGTCAATAGCGACTTCTTCAGCAAAAGCGCCGGGAACCCGCATACCAATCAGCTCTCGCGAAGCACAAAGATGTTCATCACCTGTTTGACACGACGGACAAGTCCTGCATCGCATCAGCGGGTTGATCGCGACTAAATGGCCTTCATAGGGGCCATCTTTAGCCCGGCCAACAGCTTCGTGTCCCAGCACAAGCGGAGGGACCCGTCTTTCATCATGTCCATGCCAAGCATGCATGTCGGATCCGCAAATCCCACAAAAAGACAGATCAACTCTGGTCTGTCCATCCTGCACAACAGGGCTATCCACATCTGTGTATTCTGCGCTGTTATCGCCTGTGTATACAACTGCTTTCATTCTGTGCCCTCATTTAAATATTGCACAACTGTCTAGGGCATACCTTAGAAATTTTCGTTTGGAAAATATTTCCGTAACCGCACATCAGACGAGCGAGCATGGGCTTCCATCCCTTCAAGACGCGATATTCGTGCAGAGGCCGGGGCTACTTCACGGTTGGCTTCCCGCGTCATACGCTGGGTGGTCACAATTTTCATATATTTATGAACAGACAGGCCCCCTGTGTAGTGAGCGGCACCCTTGGTCGGCAAAATATGATTCGTACCAGAACATTTATCACCATAGGCTACAGTTGTTTCCTCACCCACAAATAACGAGCCATAATTTTTCAGCCGATCTATGAACCAGCTGTCTGAACCAGTGTGTACCTGAAGATGCTCTGCTGCATACTCATCAGACACCCCTGCCATTTCTTCATCTGTGTCACACAAGATAATCTCTCCATAATCACGCCAGGCGGAGGTGGCCGCGTTACGAGCTGTTTCTGGTAAAGCCTCTATTAGGCCAGACATCAGATCGGTCACTTTATCTGCAAGTTCACGTGAGGTGGTAAACAACCAAGCAGGAGAATCCGGGCCATGTTCAGCCTGACTGACAAGGTCCTCTGCTACTATCTGCGCATCTGCTGTTTTATCAGCAATAATCGCAATTTCAGTAGGACCAGCAAACATGTCAATTCCAACCCGCCCATAAAGCATACGCTTGGCTTCGGCCACAAACCTGTTACCTGGGCCAACGAGGATCCGAGCCTTATTACCTGTGAACAGGCCAAAGGCCATACTAGCAACAGCTTGAACTCCTCCTAAAGAAAGAATTGTGTCCGCCCCACTTAAGTGCATGGCATATAAAATTGCCGGATGTGGACCGTCATTACCATTTGGTGCAGAACAGGCAATCACATTTTCAACACCAGCCACTTTTGCTGTGGCGACAGACATAATAGCAGATGCTACATGTGCATAACGCCCGCCTGGCACATAACAGCCAGCGGTTTCTATTGGGATCAATTTCTGTCCTGCCCATAGGCCGGGGGACAATTCAGTTTCAAATTCTGTTATTGAATCTTTCTGAGCCTGTGCAAATTTTGTAACTCGATCATACGAGAACTGGATATCAGCTTTGAGTTGCTCAGACACCTTTTCTGCAGCAGCAGCAATTTGCTCTTTTGAGATAATTACATCACCAGTAAAGTTATCCAACTTTTCAGCATAAGCGCGGACTGCATCTTCACCCTCATCCTCAATACGAGATAGCATTTCGCTCACAATCGCCTGAGTCTCATCAGTGCCAGTTTGCGGTGTCTTATCCGCTTTTTTCAGATAGGTAACAGTCATAGTTTTTTAGTTCCCACAGATACATTCAGCCAATTTCAAAAGTCTAAATTTTTAACAGTAAACCTACATAATTTATGCAAAAAAACTACTAATAACTCCCAGATCAACAAGACCATCATGAAGCATCATTGCTGTTAAATAGACTAGCAACAATAACCCCAGCCAGGATAGCCACCTGTATTTTAGCATGATTCGCATAATCATTGAGGCAAAAAAGGCCATGAAAGCAATCGCTAGCGCCAGACCAAAAACAAGCAAGGTTGTGTTGTCCCGCGCGATCGCGGCCACCGCTACAATATTGTCGATCGACATAGAAACATCTGCCATTAGAATGGTCAACAATGCGCGGCTAAATTTGGTGTCATCGCCCTCCTCAGAAGGTTTGGTCTTTTCTGTTCCCTGTGCTGCTTCTTCAGTTATATTCAGTACAGACGGACCATTAAATTCCTTTAGGTCATTATAAAACCGCCAACATACCCAGGCCAGAAGCACAGAACCTACAATTAAAATGCCCTTAATCGCCAGAAGATATGTCGCGGTGATAGCAAACAAAATTCGCAGGCCAGCTGCCAAAGCCATGCCAATGAAAATTGCACGTTTGCGCAATTTGGCAGATAGGCCGGCCGCAGCCATGCCAATTACAAGCGCGTTATCTCCCGATAAAACGATGTCAGCAAAAATGATCTGGATGACGTCAAAAACGACTTCTAGTGTCATAGTAACCCTAAATGCCGCTTGGCATTATTTTCCTAAAAAGTTGGGCTTTCGCACAGAATTGCAGACACGCTAGCAGAATTTTTAACGTTAGCAAGTTAAAGCTGGACGAAATACAAGTTTCTTTTGCGCGGCTGATTTTACTAAGCTAGCTGATTTTGTTGGGCAAGGCGCATCTGGACAGCCAAATTGTCCTCATCGATGGCCACATCAGACCAACAGATTGTATGACCAGCACGAATATCAGAGGTTAGTTTGACCTGATGAGCAAGACCAATCGGCAGCGCATTTTCTGCAACAGACTTAGCTGCCGGATAAAGCTTGCCCCACACAGTATAGCCGCCTTCACCATCCAGCACCTCGCCAACACGAATATCACGTTTGGCTATGGCCACCACATCACCTGTGAATTGCTGTGTTGTGCCTGTGGGCTGGCCACACAGGGCAGCAGATAGAACTGATATGTTCAGCTCAAGTCCAATCAGATGAAACGGCTTATACATGGCTGAATATTGACCAGAGCTGTCTGTATTCATCCCATATTGCTGAAAACAGTCGGCAGCATAATCATTCGGCGCTTTAACCACCACATAGACGCCCCAGCGCAAATCCTTGAAAACCGGCCGGCCATCACGTTCTAGTGACGAGACAACTTCAACCTGACCAGGTTCATCTAAAACACCGCCAGCATCTACTGGTCGCAGAATATGTGCCAAGTCATCCATGCCCGCTGCTGGAAACCGCAATCCATCGCTTGGACAGGACAGACCTGTGGCATTGGCAATTGCTGCCATTTCAAGCGCAGATTTGGTGCCATCAAGAAAGCTGTTGAACATCTTACTATTCATCCCAGCATCAGCTGCCTGCTGAGCGTTTAGCCCATAATAATCCCACACTGTATCCGGGGTAGCATAATGATAGGCAGGCAGATATTTAGTACCTTTCCCGGCTGCAACCACTTCAAAACCGCAGGAACGTGCCCAATCCACAAGCTCTACTGTCAAGGCTGGCTGGTCACCATAAGCCATGGAATACACTGTACCAGCAGAGCGCGCACGACGGGCCAGTTCGGCCCCCGCTAAAACATCAGCTTCCACATTTACCATCACAATATGCAGACCATGACTGATCGCCATCTGCGCATGATAAATCCCAGCAACAGGGTTGCCGGTAGCTTCAACCACCACATCGACTGTCCCACTCCGCATCATCATTTCAGCGTCATCAGTAAAATGAACTGCATCAACCTGCTCAGTTGCCCATCCTGTCGCGCGGCAGGCCGCCTTAGCGTTATCAGGATGAAGATCGGTAATATAACTGACCACCAACCCGGGCGTGGTGGGCACTTGCGATAAAAACATCGAGCCAAATTTTCCTGCCCCGATCAGGCCAACACGAACCGGCTTTTCAGCCTCTGCCCGGCGAAGAAGTTCAGGATACAGATACATCAATTCATATCCGGACTGTTATTATTCAGCAGCCTGACGCGCGGCAACCAGCTCTTCGAGGCAATTATCTGGCAGCGAAGTAATCGGAGTGAAGTTACGATGCGCAATCCATTCCTTACGGTTAAAAGCACGGATATGATTATCCACATGACATAAGGACAAATATACAATAGTCCGGTCAAAAGGCGATATATTTGCCGGGCTGGCATGCACCAGAAGCGAAGAAAACATCAGCATACTTCCAGCAGGACCTGTAGGTGCAACACAACCGCCCCGCTCAGCCAGCTCGCTGACTTTATCACGATCCAGTGTCCATAACGGATAACTGGTAGTGTCCAGATCGTGGCCGGCATCGATTACCCCAATTTTATGGCTGCCAGGAATGAATAACAAGGGTCCATTAGCAGCGGTAACATCATCTAAAAACACAGCAATATTCATCGCCCGGGGTTCTGGCATCTCATCATCACGCTTCCAGGTGCCATAATCCTGGTGCCATTGCCAGACATCACCGTCAAAAGCGGCTTTGGCATTGACCTTAAACTGATGCATGTAAACATCGCCTTCCAAAAGATCAGATACCGGCTCTATCAAACGTGGATGCGCGCCAAGTCGCCGAAACCCCTCATTATAGGTGTGCGCGGCAAAAGCTGTCCGAGCGACACCTGATGTTTCCCGCCATACCTCTTCACGCTGAAGGGCATAGACATTATCCGCTTCCGCTTTCAGTAAATTGGCTTCTTCAGGGGTAAACAGGCCTGGAAAAAACAGATAACCTTCTTGGTCAAATTCAGCACGCTGGTCTGCGTTCAATTTCATAACAACCTCCCGTGTAATAACCCTCCGCTAAGGATAAAGTTTTCCTTATCATCACTTGTCTCTAGCCATCAACCATTTGGACGAATTAGTCGTTTCAGTGTTGGAATTAAAACTGGAAGAGACAGAATGATGAACATAATCCTTATTGTATGATGCACAGCGACAAAGGCAACGTCAAAACCAAATAGCAGAGCCAGCAACGTAACCTCATAAAGCCCGCCTGGCACAAAAGCCAACCATAATTTGAGGAGGTCAAGGTCAAATAGAGCGTTCAAAAACAAAGCAGAAATAGCATAAACCACTAACATAATCACTGCGCTGGCTACTGCATCAGCAATATAGCTATATAGCTCGCGGAACTGGACTTGAGCCAAGCGCGCGCCTATAGCCCCACCAATCGCAACCTGTGCAAGAATTACAAACTCGGAAATGCGAGGTATATCAAGCGCACCAGTTACATGCAGCACAATGCTAAGACATAAAGGACCGAGCAGATGTGGCATAGGCATGTGCAAAAGCCGTGCGATCAAATAGCCAGCCAGAGCAGTCATCAGAAACATAGACAGAACCGACAACGGAAGTGAGAGAAAGGTCGGCATCTGATGCAAAGCAAAATTCGACTGCGCAACAGCTAAATGACCCTGAGTAACAGCCAAAAGCAGCGGTGTTGAGCAAAAAACTAGCACAACACGCACTAGATGAAACAAGGCGACAACATATTCTTTTTCTGTATGTTCGCGAGCAATTATTAGAATTTCAGCCTGTCCCCCAGGAACTGAACACAAAAACGCTTCAGTTATTGGATAGTGTCTAATGCGGATCAGCCAAAACATTCCTACTATCGTGGCAATAGCTGTTGTAACCATCATCACCCCGAGGGTTGCCGCCCAACCGTTAATGTAGGCGATTAGCTCAGGATTGAAGCTGGTCCCTATTAGAACAGAGAGCCCCATTACAACCGGCACATGAAACCAACGAGCAATGCCTAGATAGGGCTGTACTGCAGGTAGAGAGCCGCCAACCACCCACACACCAAATAAACTGCCCATCAAATAAGGTGCTGGAACCCCAACAGATTCGCATATAAGACCTGCTGTCAACGCGACAGCAGAAGTCACAACGATTTTAAGACAGTCTTTGGCAACGCCCATTCCACATCTCTCTGATAATCGGTTATTTGGCCCTGCTAAATATCAACCGCGTTGGCATCTGCTAGAATGGCCACAATCTCTTCTTTATCAAGTCCATAGACCTGCGCTGCTTGTTCAGCTGTAATGTAACCACCGATTAAATCATGTCTTACCGCATCCATATCACGCGCTCTAGGATCACCATAGCCACCACCTCCAGGAAAAGCCATCTTTACAGTCCGACCCGGGGGAATAAACTGTTTACCCTTTCCTCGCATAGCGGTGCCGTCATCCTGTTGGATCGTTGTTGACGCACCCGCCGAACCGCCACGCCGTCCGCGGGCCGGATGCTGGACACGGTCAAACATGGCCTGAAGGTCAAATTCATGCCCAGCCTGCACCCCAACTTCCATAAATTGGCCAAGACCCCCTCGATACTGACCTGGACCGCCGCTATCGGGACGCAGCTCTTTGCGCCAAATTATTACTGGACCAACCTGCTCAGTCGCTTCAACCGGCATGGTCATCACACCAGAGGGAAAGGCTGTGGCGTTCATCCCGTCTAGGTTGGGCCGTGCGCCTGACCCGCCAGAATTGAACATCAGAACCTCTGCACGGATTGCATCAGAGGGCGCAGCTTTGTCTGAGCGAGGGCGCAGACTCACCTGAAAATTGCACAAACACCCTGCCCCTTCAGCTGGCAAAAGGTCCGGCAACAGCTTGTCCAGTGCATCATAAACCGTATCCGGTACGAAATGGCCAATCACGTGACGCAGTGCAACAGGAGCAGGATGAAGCGCGTGCACAATGGAGTTTTCAGGTGCGGTAATTTCAAACGGTGCAAGCGAGGCTGCATTATTCGGAATATCCGGCGCAATCGCG
>MDTB01113510.1_pt1 | contig 17739 bp, 15 predicted proteins | sample 811161 | NCBI WGS metagenome assembly MDTB01 (sample SAMN05326650, study PRJNA326480) | marine metagenome | isolation source: seawater | place: Mediterranean Sea | collected 2009
AATTGCAGTTGGAGATAATGTTACATTTGTGTGGGGTAATGGATCACATAATGTAGCTCAGGTGGCTAGTTCAGATTCGGGTCTTTATGAGTCAGGTTTCCGTTCAGGTTCTCCTCAAGTAGGAGGTAACTGGTCACTTCCTGCTGAATATGCGTCTCAGGATGGAACTTTGTATTATGTTTGTGAACCTCACATTATGATGGAGATGAGAGGTACTATTGTCGTTGGGACTGGTAAACTCGCACTTCCTGAAATCTCAATGGAGTTTGGTGATTTTCCTTGGCTTTCATATCTTTTAGTTTTCCCTATAATTGGTACACTTTGGACTTTTGGTTTTAGAGATAGCCCCAATGCTCCAAGAATTATTGCTCTTTTTACGACATTATTCACTCTTTTACTTTCAATTATTGTATTTGTTAAAGCCGGTAAGGAATCGGGTTTTTCTTTAATGGAAGAATATGCATGGGCTCCTTCTTTTGGTATATCTTTACTTCTAGGAGTAGATGGTCTGAGTTCACCAATGGTTCTTCTGACTGGAATAATAGGGCCATTAACTGTTATTTTCGCGTGGGATGAAAAAGAAAAACCCGCTCTTTTCTTTAGTCTTCTTTTAGTAATGCAAACCGCTCTTTTTGGTGTTTTTATAGCTTTAGATTATTTTGTATTTTATATTTTTTGGGAAGTTGTTTTAATTCCTATGTTCTTTTTGATAGCTATATGGGGCGGTGATAACAGGCGTTATGCTTCTATTAAATTTTTCATTTACACATTTACGGCTTCAGTTATTATGTTGGTTGGTTTCATGGCCCTTTATTTTGAAACCGGTGCTGAGACCTTTTCCATGATTGAAATTGCTAAGCAAAATGGAGATTTCTCTCGAGATTTTCAAATTTGGATTTTTGCAGCTTTGTTCATAGGTTTTGCAGTTAAAATACCTTCAGTTCCGTGGCATACTTGGTTACCTGATGCTCACGTTCAGGCACCTACAGCAGGATCAATTCTCCTAGCAGGTGTTATGTTGAAAATGGGTCTGTATGGACTTATACGTGCTGCTTTCCCAGTAGTTCCTTTGGGTGCTGAGTATTTTGTACCTCTAATGGTAGTTTTAGCAATTATATCTATTCTTTATGGAGCTGCATTGAGTCTTGGGCAGACTGATTTGAAAAAATTAGTGGCTTATTCTAGTGTTTCTCATATGGGTGTAGCACTTTTAGGTGCAGCAACTATGACCGAGTTAGGTCTTGCGGGCGCTGTTTTCATGATGTTTGCCCATGGTATTTTGAGTCCAGCAATGTTTATGGTTGCGGGTGTTCTCTATCATCAAGTAGGTACTAGAGATATTCCAAGACTTGGAGGTTTGGCAACGCACCAACCAAATACAGCCGGTCTTTTTGTAGTGATTTTTATGGGCAGTTTAGGTTTACCAGGCATGGCTGTTTTCGTCGCTGAGCTTTCAGTTTTTATTGCTTTCTTTGAGTCTCACGGATATTGGTTACTTCTTCCTCTTTCTGGAATGGTTCTCACAGCTGGCTATCATCTTTGGGCATTGCAGAGAGCAATTTTTGGGCCTGATAGCAAACAGATAGATATTGATCATGTCCATGAGGCTACATGGTATGAGATGTACCCTATGTTTTCATTAATCCTAGTAGCTACTTTGTTTGGTATTTTCCCTCATTACATAATGGATCCAATTACAGTTGCTTGTTATGATATATTGAATTTAATGGGGGTTGCATAATGGATAGCTCTGTTTTGTTCTTGCCTGAATTACTGCTCATAGCAAGTATTATGGCTATTCCTGGTTTGTACATATTTACAGAAAATAGAAATTCATATTCTATCTGTTCAAACTTATCATTGAGTGGAGCTCTTATTTTCTTAGTTATGTCCTGGTATTATCCAGACGCACTTTCCATGAATCGTGATGTTTCAGTCTATATATTTTATGATCATTTTAAAGTGGACGATTTTTCACAATTATTCAAGATAGTATTTGTTCTGACTGCTTTAATTGTGTCTTTAGTTAGTACTTCCTACTTTGAGGAAAATGAACCCCATCAGCCAGAATATTTTACACTTCTATTGTCTAGTACTTTAGGTATGATGATTACAGCTTCGGCTAACGATTTCCTTACAATTTTTATTGGAATTGAATTATCTGCATTTAGTAGTTATGCAATGGTTGCGTTCCGTAAAAAGGATGATCAATCTACAGAGGCTGGTGCAAAATATTTATTGATAGGGGCTTTTTCATCAGCTTTAACACTTTATGGTATTTCTTTGTTGTATGCAGTTACCGGCTCTCTCACATTTGACGGTGTTGAGGCTTTTATTGATGGATTGAACAGTGGTGTTATAGAAGGTGATTTTACAGAAGTCATATTCATTTCTTCTTTATTCATAATGGCAGGATTGGGATTCAAGATAGCCGTTGTTCCTTTCCACGCTTGGGCTCCTGACGTTTATCAGGGAGCTCCAACACCAGTTACTGCATTATTAGCTGCAGGAAGTAAGGCAATGGGTTTTGTTGCCGTGTTTAGAGTTTTCGTGTTTGTTTTAGATTCGGCTTCCGAGGAGTGGAAATTAGTTTTGGGCATTATTGCTTTAGCTTCCATGACTACTGGTAATTTAGCGGCTATTTCTCAGAATGATGTTGGACGTATGCTTGCATATTCTTCTATCGCTCAAGCAGGATACATTATGATTGCAATTCCGGCCTTAAGTTCTGAGGCTATGTCTGGAGCTATAGCTCATACATTAGTTCACGCTTTCATGAAAGGAGGTGCTTTTGTTGTGGTGGGTTGTGTAGGTGCAGTAGGTTTAGGATATAATTTAGATTCTTACAAGGGGTTGGCTCAGAGATCACAGTTGTTAGCTCTTTCAATGACAGTTTGTCTTTTGTCATTGGTGGGTATTCCTCCCTTTGCAGGTTTTATTAGTAAATTCTTTTTATTTTATGGTACCTTAAAAGTAGGTCTTGCAGGGGAAAGTTGGTTAATTATCCTAGTGTTGGTTGGTGTCTTAAACTCAGCATTGTCTCTTTATTATTATCTTAAAATAATGAGATATATGTATCTTTACGATGCTGAAGGTTCAGATGAGATTGTTTTCCCTAACACAGTTAGATACATTTCATTTGGTATTATCTTACTTTTAGCAGTCATTTTCCCGTTATACTGGGAATCACTCTTTGAACTCTGTAAGGAGGCTTCTGCAGCTTTGATTGGATGATTGATAAAGAAAGTCAAGAATACAAACAATTTGAGAAGTTATGGGAAGGAGTTACACCTAAAGGTGTTAATATCGCTAAGAAAAATTCTTTTAGATCGAGAATGAAAAATTCCTGCAGTCAAGAAAGATTGGAATTTAGCAAAGTTAATTCATTTTTAGTTTTTTCCGGAAAAAGTAAGGTTCTGGATTCCGATACTATAGTCAAAGGTGAAGTTAAAGTCAGGACACCTCCGCGAAGACACTTACGAAAATTTTAATTTTTATCAGCGGATATCAGTTCGTTTGCAAAAGCTACAGGAACCTGTTGGAGCAATCTTTTTTCGCGGTTATCAGGTACATCTTCAATGAAATTCAAAGCCATGTCTTGCCAAGGCTTGATTAATTTTTCAAAAACTTTTTGTGCATGTTCAACTTGCACTGTTTTCAATAACTTGTCCGTGTTTCCATTTAGCATAAAGTCATTGACTACTTCTTTGTATTGATTATATTTGCTAAGTTTCGTTAACGGTAGTGTAGGTATTTTCAAGGCTAAATCTCCTACAGGTGTTTTAGTAACTATAGAGTTTACTACGTCTAAGTAATCATCAGTTATTTGGTAAATGATACCTACACACTCCCCATATTTGTACATATTAGGTGCTAATTCAGTTTTTGGAGATACTAGAGCTCCTAGTTCTGCAGCAGTACTATACAATGCGGCAGTCTTTCTCTTGATTCTATGTAAATAAACAGATTCACTATAGTTTTCTTTATCTGTAAAATCAGCTATAGCGCCCTCTGATAAATCTCTAACACAAGAAGCTAAGGATTTTCCAATTTCAACTGAAATTGCACCGTGTAGAGATCCTGTTGCAACCATCAAATCTGCAGCTAGGACGGCAGTTCTTGGACCTAATTCATTCCAAAGAGATGGTGCCGCTCTTCTAAATTTATCACCGTCTATCCAATCATCGTGTATTAGTGCACCGCTGTGCATTAATTCTAAAGCCATGCCACACTCAAACGCAAGGTGTGTATCACCTCCGAGAGCATCAGAAACTAATCGGCATAATACAGGTCTTAATTTTTTCCCCCCGTTCAAACCTTTTTCAATTAATGGGGCTATTTCAGGAGGTTCTTTTGCAATCTCTCTTTTGATATGGTCTTCAAATTCATTCTTAATGACTGTGTAATATTCAGTTAATTCATCAGATAATTGCAAACCATTTTTAACTTTTGTATAATCGTTCATTACATGTACTCCAGTCCTAAAATCATTAGTATCCCTGTTACAGAATGTATACCTATGGTTCCCCAATTGGCTATTGCAAGTTCTCTTGCATTATAGGAAGTTATAACAATATATGAGAAATATAGGGCGAAAGGTAATGCTAGCATGGAAAGCAAGCCGCTTTCAGGAATAATACTGTACATATTTAGTAAATAAATTGAGCTAAAAGCTGAAATTATTAGAATTAGGTATCCCCAGCTTGCTTTTTCTAATCCTAGAACTACTACTAAATGATGTTTACCAGCTATCTCATCTGATTCTCTGTCAGGGAATTGATTAATCCAGAGTATTGCTGTAGTCAAAATACCCAAAGGTATTCCAAATAGGAAAGCATCCCAATTATGCACACCAGTCATGGCAAAAACAGTACCCATAGTCATTAGTGGTCCATAGTTCAGTCCGATTAGTAATTCTCCTATCCCTTTCCTTGCCACTAATCTAAGAGGATATCCTGTGTAAAAATATGCCGAAAAGGCTCCTGCCAATCCATAATAAAATAGTTCAAACTTGTTATCGCCTAGTGTTGCCATAATGCAAATACCCATTATTCCAGATAAGGCTAAGAATGCAGTGGCTAGTCTGAACAACTGTTTTTCAGAGATTAGGCCTAGTTCGATTGCGCGACTTCCGCCGGATAATTGAAGAAAGTAATCATTGTTAATTTGGTCGGTTCCGCTTGTCCAATCAAAGTAATCATTGTATGTATTGGCTGCCAAGTGAAGGAAAGATCCTCCTAGGAAAATAAAAATGAAAGTATTCCAGTCCATGTTAATGAGGTTTTGATTAATGCCCCAAACTAAACTTGCTATAATTGGAATCCAAGTTGCGCTCAAGAAGGGTAATCTTGTGATGGCAACAACAGATATGAATCTTGTCAAAAGTGAAATCTCAGGCATTGTTTCATCAGGTGAGACGTCAACCAATTCTTTTGTCCGTCCACAATAGCCTACATGTTTTCCTTTGATTATTGTCGCAGTAACTTTGAATTGAGCTGCAAACTCACTTCCATCTTTTCTTATGAAAGTTGTTTTAGTACTATGACCTTCTTCGTTTTGACGGGCCTCTTTAAGCCAATTAGCAACATGACCCAAAACTACCATTCCAGGTGAAAAAAGAGAAACTCGCTTTTTACCTATCACTTCATCAGCTGAATATCCAAACAATTTTTCAGCATTTTTATTAAAAGTTTCAATCCTACCTTCGAGATCGCATGTTATCACACTTACAATCTTGTCTGCTTCGGATAGCTCACTCATATATATTTTATCTACGGAAACTTCTATTTAAAAGAATAACCAATAATGCCTAATATTTTATCTTTTTCAAAGGTTCCAAATAGTCTGATTCACCTGCCTTAAGTGAGTCTATGGCTGCCTTAGCTCCAGTGAGCGTAGTTATGAATGGAATACCCAATTCAACTGCAAGTCTTCGCATTTGAGCTCCGTCAGTAGCAGCCCTTCTTCCAGTAGGCAAGTTAATAATCAAATCTACATTTCCTCTTCTCATAACTGATAAGATATCAGGTTGTCTTTTATCAGAAATTCTCCAAATAACTTTGCTTTTTATTCCATTTTTCCGCAAATGGGCTGCAGTTCCCTTTGTAGCTATGATTTTGAATCCAAGATCAAGAAGTTCTTGGGCAACATTTCCAAATTCCAGTTTTAGTTTATTTGAGATTGATAAAAATACAGTTCCTTTAGTTGGTAATTTTTTGTTACCTCCTTTCATTGCCTTGAGGTATGCAGTTCCAAAATTAGGTCCATGACCCATTGCTTCTCCTGTGGATTTCATTTCAGGACCAAGGACAGTATCTAATCCAGTAATTTTGAGCCATGAGAATGTAGGCACTTTGACAGATGCTCCTTCCATAGGTATTATATCAGGTAATTCTTTGATTTTTTCTCCTAGCATTAGGTTAACTGCAATTCTGGCTAATGGATATCCTGTAGACTTGCTAACGTATGGCAGTGTCCTACTAGCCCTTGGGTTTGCTTCCAATAGGTATATTTTTTCATTTTTAATTGCTAACTGCAGGTTGGCAGCCCCTACTACGTTCAGAGCTTTTGCAACTTTCTTTGATATAGCTACTATTTCCTTTTCGGTCTTTTTATCTAATGATTGAGGCGGCATAACACAAGCACTATCTCCTGAATGTACTCCTGCCATCTCGATTTGTTCCATTATAGCACCTATTACCACTTTCTTGCCATCTGAAATTAAATCGACATCCAATTCTATAGCTCCTTCCAAAAATTTATCAACCAGCACAGGTCTCTCTGGAGTCGCGTGTGTTTCTAGTTTCAAATACCTTTGTAATTGAGTTTTATTATGAACGATTTCCATTCCGCGTCCGCCAAGCACAAATGAAGGCCTTACTAGAATAGGATAGCCTATTTCTTCAGCATATTTCACAACTTCATCAGAACTCTCAGCGGCAGCCCATTCAGGCATATTTATTCCAGCTTTTTGCATTACCATTCCACATTTACCACGATCTTCTGCAAGTTCCATATTACTTACTTTAGTTCCAAGAATCTTTGTTTTTAGTTTTTCAATTTTGATATATTCTTCAATGTGTGATGCTAGATTTACGGCAGTTTGTCCACCTAACTGGAGCACAATTCCGTACGGCTTTTCTAAATCTAAGATTTCGAAAATGGCCTCACGATCTAGCGGTTCAAAGTACAATCTATCAGATGCATCAAAATCAGTAGATACAGTTTCAGGATTATTATTGACGACCACGGCTTCGTAGCCAGCATTTCTTGCAGCTTGAACACCATGTACTGTTGAATAGTCGAATTCGATACCCTGACCAATCCTTATAGGTCCAGAGCCCAGAATAACTATGCTCTTTCCAGTTTCCACTTTAGTTTTTTGATCTGCATATGTAGAGTAGAAATAAGGAGTCTTAGCTTCAAATTCTCCTGCACAAGTGTCCACCATTAAGAAGGTTGAAGTAATACCTAGATTCTTCCTTTGGAAACGTATTTTGTCTTGTGATATATTTGTTAGACTGCTTATGTGTTTATCACCAAAACCATTTGTTTTTAGTTCTGTTAACAAAGAGTCAGGAATCTTGTTGTCACATTTCTCTAATTCGATTTCTAATTTTACCAGTTTTGCAATTCTTTCAATGAAGAATCCATGAAAATCCGTAATTTTACACACTTTTCCTATAGTCTTTTTTGAGGCCTTTCCATTTTTCAAATATGTCCAAATAGCAGTTAATCTTCTATCATTAGGTATCTTGAGACTTTTTTCTAATCTTTTTTCACTCCAATCAAGACATTCTGGATATCCCTCTCCTTGACCAATAGATCTCCACGCCTTCATTAATGATTCTTCGAATGTTCTACCAATAGACATGGTCTCACCAGTAGATTTCATTTGAGTCCCTAATTCTCGGTCGGCAAGTTTAAATTTGTCAAATGGCCATCTAGGAATTTTGGTCACAACATAATCTATTGAAGGTTCAAATGCAGCACTTGTATTACCAGTGACTCTGTTAGATAATTCATGTAACCTGTGGCCTAAACAAAGCATGGCAGCTATTCTTGCAATAGGGACTCCTGTTGCTTTTGAAGCTAATGCAGAGGATCTTGAAACGCGAGGGTTAACTTCAATGAGTATGTAATCCTGAGTTTTAGAATTATATGCAAATTGTACATTACACCCACCGATTATTCCTAAGCTTTTAACTACTTTTAATGCCGAAGTTCTTAGTTTTTGGTACGCTCTTTCAGGTAAGGTCAATGAGGGTGCAACAACTATTGATTCACCAGTATGGACGCCCATAGGGTCCAAGTTTTCCATGGAACAAACAATGATTGCGTTGTCATCTCTATCCCTTAATACTTCAAATTCGAATTCTAACCATCCCAATATTGATTCTTCTACTAGTAATTGCTTAACTGGTGATAGTGCCAGTCCTCTTCCCGCTATCATCTCTAGTTCTTCTTTATTATATGCAATTCCACCACCTGTTCCTCCTAGGGTAAATGCAGGCCTTACTACTGCAGGATAATTCAATTTTTCAGCTAATTTTAATGAATCTTCAATTGTATTTGCAATTCCACTTTTTGCAACAGGTTCTCCAATTTCTACCATCCTTTTACGAAATAGATCTCTATCTTCAGCCATTTCGATTGATTTTAGTGAAGTTCCTAAAAGTTTGACTCCATGTTTTTTGAGTACTCCTTTTTCATCTAATCCAACTGTAAGGTTCAGGCCTGTTTGTCCGCCCATACCTGGTATTATAGCATCAGGTTTCTCTTTCTCAATTATTTTCTCTACAGACTCTACAGTTAGTGGTTCAATGTATACTATGTCTGCAGTGTCTGGATCAGTTTGTATTGTTGCTGGGTTTGAATTTACTAGTACAACAGTATGTCCTGCTTCTCTTAGTGCTGAACAACACTGTGATCCAGAATAATCAAATTCGGCAGCTTGCCCAATAATGATAGGTCCAGCTCCAGGAACTAGAATTTTCATTTTATCCATCAATCATCTCCCCTACTTTTTCAAACAAAATGTTAGCATCCATAGGTCCAGGTGCAGCTTCAGGATGGAATTGTACCGACCAGCAATTCTTACTGCTAATCCCTTCACAAGTGCCGTCATTCAAGTTTACAAATGTTTCTCTAACATTTTTGGGAAGTTTATGAAGTGCAAAGCCGTGGTTTTGTGAGGTTATGTAAACAACTTCAGTTTTGACGTGTTTAACTGGCTGATTTCCACCTCTATGGCCATATTTTAGTTTGTAAGTTTCACCGCCAAGCGCAAGTCCCAATATTTGATGACCTAGACAAATGCCAATGGTAGGGTATTCTTTCACTAATTTTTGCACAGTCTTAACAACTTCTTTCATCTCTGGGTGATCGGGATCTCCAGGCCCATTACTCATAAAAATTAAATCGGGTTTTGTTTTCTTTATTTGTTCTATAGTATAATTCCATGGAACGACCGTTACTTTGTTTTTTTCAGCTAAATTAGTAACGATGGATTGTTTTACTCCCCAATCAAACAAGGTTACGTTTGGACCCTTTTTGCCTTTTTTGTAAGCCTTTTTTGTAGATACTTGAGCAACCAGGTTAGAGTCTGAAGGCCATTCCATATGTTTTGCTTTTTTGATCCCTTCTTCAGGTGTTAATTTGCCATCTGTGCACATGACTGCTCTTAGAGTTCCTGATTCCCTTGTGATGATTGTTAGCTCTCTTGTGTCTATACCTTCTAATCCAGGTATTTCTTCCTTTTTTAGCCACTTATCAAAGTTCATTTCACCTTGATGAGGGTCGCGGCACCATTCTTTGACAATACAGGCTTTTGTCTGTACTTTTTCAGATTCGTAGTTTTCCTTATTACAACCATAATTTCCAATCTGTGGAAAAGTAAACATTAGTATTTGACCCGCGTAACTGGGGTCTGTAAGGGCTTCCTGATAGCCCGTCATTGATGTGTTGAAAACGAGCTCTCCTTCCACTGTTTTTGGATAACCAAATGAGTCACCAAAAAAAACTGAACCGTTCTCTAGTGCAATCCATCCCTGCATCTAGGCAAAGTCATCCCAAAGGGGGCTTAAAACAGAGACGGTTAGATGCTCTCGAGGAATTCCTTTTCAGTGAAGTGTAATTTAGAAGGAACTACAATACTGTGGGGTTCTTTTCCTAAATCGTAGTGTGCCAAATATTTTAGCTTTCCATACCACAATTTTTGATCTTCGCGACCTACTCTTGCAGCAGCTGCAACTTTTGTATCTTTTGGTATTCCAGCTTCAATCATTTGTTCAGCAGCTTGTGCAGCCGTCATGTAAATCGGCTGACTTTCAGGATCGTCTGCCTTAATGTCCAATAATACTAAAGAATGATAATTGTTTTCCATGTTTTTCTTGATTTTGTCGATAGGACTTAATGGCCTGTAGTTTCCTTCAGGAAGCACGAGTGTCGTAACCGGTCCAAAATTATAGTGTTGTAATCCTAGAACTCCAGCAACTGCAGTTAATACTGAAGAATTGTGGATAATTTGGTATTCGATTTTATTTTTTTTGCATTCTAGGATAAGACTTACGTGTGTTGTTGCTGATAAGGCATCGCCGACAACTAGCAAAGATACGTTCGTTTCCTTTGATAATTCAATTAGTTCTTGAGGTTCCTCTACTTGATTTCTTGAAAGATGAATAGGTTTTCGTTGAGATTTCATCTCAATCCATTCTAATGTTTCATGATGTATTGGAGAGGTATAAGTTTCATAGAAAATATGTTCAGATAAACTTAGAGCGATTACTCCATCCATTGTAATTGAATTTGGCCCTCCGAGTCCTAGTCCAATTATTGTTAACATGATAGTCTTATTTGCGCCTCTCTTAATTAGTTGCTATGGCGGTGTTTCAAACTTTATTGGAAATTCAAACATCTCCAAAATCATTTATTGATATTACTAAGCGAGTGCAAGATTGCTTAAATTCCACGGAAGTGAGCAACGGCGTTTGTCATTTATTCATCAAGCACACAAGTGCAAGTTTAGTCATTCAAGAAAATTATGATCCTTCTGTAAGGCAAGATTTTGAAACTATTTTTTCTAAATTAGCACCTGAAGATTTTCCTTATATTCATAATATGGAAGGTAAGGATGATATGCCAGCACATATTCGTTCAGCTTTAACAAGTACGTCCGAGTCTATTCCAGTAGTGAATGGGAAGTTGTCTCTGGGAACTTGGCAAGGGATTTACGTTTGGGAACACAGAGACCAAAGTCATATTAGGAATGTAACTATTTGTTTAATCGGTGAGTGACATAAATACAGAGATAGATCGCACTATGTGGTGCCCAAAAAGGTGTGACCTACTTGTCATTAGAACAAATCCCAATCCTCATGAATTTAAATGGAGCTTGAAGGGAGGTGTTTTTCTTTTGATAGCCTTGATATCTGTTTATATTTTCCTCAACGAACCTTCATATGTATTCGACATTTTACCTATAGAGGTACCTGCTACTTTTTTTGGTATTATAGCAATGTTAAGTTTAATAATTTCAATGTTTTTTTCAACTGGAACAACTAACGAGTATATTTGTCCTTCATGCAAAGGTGTTCTTTTTGATATTGATAGATTTAAGGTTGTTAAGGCTGGAAAAGTTACAAAATCCTCAGCTAAGAAACACGAAGCCATTCTTCAACTATTGAATGATTCATCAGAGTTTAGTGAATTACAGTGCCCTAGTTGCTCTAAAGATATGAACTCTTTTGAATTTTTGTACAAATTCAAATCTAAGCATAAAAGTTCTTCTGGAAGCTTCCTTAAAGATATGGCAATAGAAACTGTTGTAGACACTGCTGCAGACAGCGTATTTGGAGGTGCTAAAGAAATGCAAATTGAAGGCTGCAAAACTTGTAAATCTTTATGGCTTGATAAAAGAAAGAGGCTGGATCTAATTCGTGGTAAAATAGTATCTAATGAAGAGAGCCTAGAATAATGGAATTTAATCAGTACAAAGCAAACGCAATGAAAAAATTAAATTATGCTAAATCAGAAGGTTTAGTTGATAGAGGCGTTATTGAAGTTCTTAATGCTTTTAATTCACATCCGGACATTTTTACTACATCGAGTTGTGCAGGTAGATTACAACTCATAGTTCTACCCGATATAGGTCGTAAAGATTCAGTCGAATTAAGAAAGACGTGGCACAGACCTGTTGAATTTAAAGAAGTTAAGGAAGCTCTAGACAATTTAGATATTCCATCCAATTCAATAGTTATTCTTCAAGGCCAATCTCCAATTTTCCATGTAGCTTGCCGAACTATGGAATTAGCTCAAAAATTTAGAGGTATAGTCCATAGTCAAGGTTGGAAATATTCTTCCTTAATTACTGGTAATGACGATAAATGGGTTGTAGAAATTCTTTCAGCAAACAGAATTGATAATCTACTCTATCGAGATGGAGTTATTGATAAACCAAGTGATGAAAGATTAAAATTTATTATTGAAGAATCAAATAAAATTCTTGTTAAGGCTCAAGCCAGATTGGAAGCTTTAGAATATATACCATCAGGTTTACAGTAAAATATGAAGGCAATCTACTTTGAAAAGCACGGTGAAAGAGAGGTATTGGAATATGGAGATTTACCTGATTTAGAAAATAAAGAAAATCATGTTTTAATCAAAGTAGAAGCATGTGCTTTGAATCACCTAGATGTATGGATTCGTAAAGGATGGCCAGGCCTTAATCTAGAAATGCCTCATATTGGAGGCAGTGATGTTTCAGGTACTGTTGTAGAAGGTAGTGGGCAATGGAAAGAAGGAGACAAAGTAGTTGTTGATCCAGGCATCACTACAAAACAAGATTCATGGACTGAAAAAGGTTTAGACAGCATGAGTCCCGGTTACAAAATACTAGGGGAACATATTAGTGGCGGGTGTGCCGAATACGTCTGTGTACCTGCAGAGAACGTTCATAAACGTCCAGAGGGGTTGACTGCCAGTCAGGCTGCAGCTCCGCTTCTTGCAGGTTTAACTGCCTATAGAATGCTTGTAATCAGGGCAGGAATACAGAAAGGTGACAATGTGTTGGTAATGGGGTCTGGAGGGGGCGTTAATTCACTATCCATTCAGATCGCTAAACATTTCGGGGCTGAGGTTCACGTTGTAGCTGGCGGATCTGAAAAGAAATCTAAAGCAGAAGAGTTAGGTGCTTCGCTTGTAGTAGATTACAAAGCTAATGAAAATTGGCACAAAGAATTATTTCCAGTAATTGGTAGAAAAGGCTATGATATTGTAGTGGATAATGTAGGTAAACCTACTTGGTCTCGTTCGATAAAATTAGCAGGTATGGGTGGCAGAATAGTCACTGTAGGAAATACTAAGGGTCCAATAGCAGAAACAGACATTCGTTATTTGTTTGCAAAACAATTGTCTATTTTGGGTTCTACAATGGGCTCTCATGCGGACTTTGCAGAGTTGTTGAAATTATTGAATTCTGGATCTATCAAACCAGTGATTGATTGTGAAATTCCTTTGTCAGATGGTGCTAAAGGCCATCAAATCCTAGAGGAAGGAACTATGTTTGGTAAAGTTGTACTTATTCCAGATTAAGTGAAATCTTCAATTTTTTCAATTAATGATGGTAAACGTACAGGTTTAGTTTCAAATTCATCAAATCCGCCATCTAAAGCCTCTTTTCTATGTTCAGCCATTGCATTTGCAGTTAAGGCTATAATTGGTATATTTACCGTATCTGCATTTTCTTTAATTTCTTTAGTAGCTTCAAGTCCCGATTTTATCGGAAGACCCATATCCATCAGTATTACATCTGGAGCTTCACTTTTTGCCATGTCAATTGCTTCTTGACCGTTTACTGCAAAAATAACGTCATATCCTTTTTTCATCAGCCTTCTGCTTAACATATCTTTATTCATTTCATCATCTTCAACAAGCAAAATTGTGGTCATTAATTTACCTCTTCAATTTCCATGGGTATAGTTATTGAAAAAGTTGTCCCTTTTCCTTTTTCACTTTCCACTTCCATCTTTCCTCCCATTAGCTCAGTCATTTTCTTACTTATTGGGAGGCCTAATCCAGTTCCTCCGTAGTCTTTTGCTGTGGAAGCTTCAGCTTGAGTAAATTCATCAAATACTTTTCCCAATTGTTCTTCATTCATACCAATGCCAGTATCTGTAACTGCAAATTTTATATCTTTTTTAATAGTATTAATGGATAAGGTGACCGTTCCTTCTTTTGTGAATTTGGCGGCATTACTTAACATATTGAATAGGATTTGCCTAAGTTTTGTCTGATCATTTTTTAATATTTTAACTGAAACATTATTTTCTAAAACAAATTTATTATTATTCTTTTCAACTAAAGGTTTACCTGTAGCTTCGATTTGAGATAAATGTTTTTTAAATTCAAATTCTTCTACGTGCAGATCCATTTTTCCAGCCTCAATCTTTGAAAGGTCGAGTATGTCATTTATGAGTGTAAGCAGATGCTCACCAGATGATTGTATTTTAGCAAGGTCTGCAGCATAAGTTTCTAGTTCATCATCTTCCGCTTCTTCAATTAACATTTCACTATATCCTAGTATTGCGTTCAATGGAGTTCTTAATTCATGACTCATATTAGCTAAAAAATCTGATTTAGCTTTAGTTGCATTTTGAGCTTGCTCTCTCAAGATTTTCAATTCTTCAGTTTTTACGTAATCAATTCGGTCCCTATATTCGTTGGAACGTTTTACGAAGACTCCATAAATAAATGGCATAACCAAAAGATATGGAATTTGTGATCCCATGATAATTTCCATTTCCAAAAGGTAGATCAAGAAGCCACTAACTGTAGTTGTAACAATAAAAAAACTGTTGATGAAATTGACGGGATATATTGTAAAAAACAACAAGGTGAGTAAAGGTAAGACAGCTTCACCAGGACCTAGTACTGCATCCTGATTCATGTAGTAATGATAGGCTCCATTAGTCATTAGCAAGGGGATTGCAGCTGTAAAATAAGCTTCATAATATTTATTTCTTAATTCCTCTATGAAGAGTAAAGCATAAACGCTAATCGAACATAAAATGTGAACAATAACGTACAGTGGTTGTATTCCTAACTGATTTACATCATCCAATATTATTGGTAAGAATATAAGGTGTCCTAGAAGTATAAGATTTCTGATGTAATTACTATTTTTTTCTAATTTAGATTTCTTAAATTGTTCTTCCAATTTCCCATCATTAAAGGTGCATGTTAATCTGCTAATTTGTTCTTCCAACTCAGTCATTGCCGTGCAAACTCCTCATATATTTAAGAATATAACCTAAAATACTGTGTCTATTTGGAGACTATGGATGATTTCGATGATGAAGAATGGGTCGAGATGCAGGAAATGTATGTAAATCATACATCGAAGGAACTCAAAAAAGTTAGGGCCGATTTGACGTTAGATTCTCTTGATTCAATTCGTACTTTCGGTCACAACATTAAAGGAAGTGGAGGAATGTATGGTTTTAATGAAATTACTGAAATAGGTTTAAAAATAGAATCTGCAGCAAAAGATAGTGACTTAGATACCATAGAATCCAGTTTGTTTGAGTTAGAAGCTTTTTTAAAATCAAAGATCTAGTCAAGCATCAATTTCTAATAATAAAGTTCTATACCATAATTATGTCGGATGAAGATTTGCCAAATATAATTGCAGTAGATGATGACTTTGCAGTGCGTATGGCAATGGATTTTATGTTTAAAAAATGGCCTGAATATAATTTAGTTTTAGCAGAAGATGCAAAGGATGCTTTAGCAAAACTAGCGGAACGAAATTATATGATGATGTTTAGTGATATTAATATGCCAGAAATTTCAGGATTAGAATTATTAGAGACAGTTAAGGGCAACTATCCCGAATTACCTGTCTTTATGCTTACATCAGAAACTGATATTCAAAATTCAATTACAGCATTTAGACATGGTGCCATGGATTATCTTTTGAAGCCACCAACTGTCAGTACCATTAAAGGCGCTATAGATAAGACAGTTGAATATTTAGAAGAGAAAGCAGAGAAAGAAAGAATTGATATGAGTGACTTCAAACAGATGGTTGAAAATTTCTCACCAGAGGATATGGGTCTTACAAAGTCAGGCTCAAAAAATACGGAATTTACAAAATTAGTTAATGTACTTCAAGAAAAATTGATTCATCCAGGTAAGGTTGGTCGTGTACATAACCTTTTTTTGCTTTCAAAATCAGGAATTGTAATTTCCAATTTGTCTGCAAATGATGTTGAGGAAACTGATGCCGACATATTAGGAGGGATGTTTACTGCCGTAAAGAATTTCATGGAAGACGCTTTTAGCGCACGTAGTGATTCCTCACTAAATGATATTCAATTTGGTAATTTTCATATAACTTTTGCATCCGGAGCTTATTCAGAATTAGCAGTTGTTTATACTGGAATAATAAATCAAGCTTCTGAAGAAGCAATTGCAGATACTTTAATTGCTTTTGAGTTAGAAAATATGCAAACATTAGCAAATTGGGATGGGGATCTTTCCAAATTATCTACATCTTCAGATCATTTAGAAAGATTATTTGCAGAAATTGATAAAGAGAAGAATTAGTAATAATATATTGCTTAGTTTCAATTCTTTACTCAATATCAATCGTGCTACTAGTTGTACTATCTCTGCCTTTTTGCAGATAATCCATTTTAATTTCGACGCTAGTTTTCCCTGAAACTATTAATTTCATTTTTAGAACAGATTGAATCTCGCTGTATGAGTTAAGGTCTCCTAACGTAAAGGAATTCTCAGAAAAGGAATATGCGACATCAGGTTCTATTCCGCCTAATCTTAGAATGGAATCATTATACTGAGGCCTTATTTTACATCCTGAGATTAAATCAGCGGAATAATTACTTACGTTCAATTTTAATTTAACGATATCATCTTCAATTTCATATGAAGTAGTTACAATAATCTCCTTTTCGTTGAAGTAATTATCAACCATTTCCCTAGTTACGCCAGTGGTTTCAGAGATTATAGGCTCAAGTTGTGGTTTAACGTTCTTTATAGTTTCAGAATCCCCATTCCAAGATCTCATTGTTGGATTTTCTTGTTCTACACCCCTTACTGTTCTTGCCATTTTACTTTTGAAAAAGTTATCAGTTTCCCCATATATTACTGCAGCTAGGTAGGAATTTTTTCCTCTTTGTAATATGATTTTATTATTTCCATATCCTATATCTCCCAAATCCCCCTCAGTATTGAATGAGTCTTGCACAAAGTCATTGATAGCAGTTAACATTCCGCTCATAATTTCACTATCAGTTTTTACTTCTACGGCACTCAAATTTCTAATTAATCGTCCGTCTTTGTAAATCAAATATAATTCTTCTACCTTGTATTTAGCCACAGGTTTTGATTCTATAAGTGTTTCATTTACAGAATCGTCTTCTTTGGCTCTATACATTAATACGCCTCCAAATAGCAAAAATAGAAGACTTATCCCAATTGCACCTGGCAATATTTCTTTCATTCCAAATTGGTTGCTGTCAGAATTAGAAGAAGTACTGTACAATTTCACTACATCTTCCATATTTACCGATCTATTATCAGAATAGCTAACATGTCCGAATTGATCTTCTATCATTATTCGATAGTAATATTCTTTGTCCAGTTGTGGATTTATGATTTCATATTCATAGTATCCAGCTTCACAAGGAGATATTATTTCTTGATTAAACCATCCTTTGC
>MDTB01114658.1_pt1 | contig 17738 bp, 17 predicted proteins | sample 811161 | NCBI WGS metagenome assembly MDTB01 (sample SAMN05326650, study PRJNA326480) | marine metagenome | isolation source: seawater | place: Mediterranean Sea | collected 2009
AGGCTTTTAAAAATTCATCAGGTCAGTATATATTACAAATAGATGATGATGTAATTGTTAATCCAGATTTTTTCTTAAAATTAAAAAAATATACAGTTAATAAGAAAGGTTTAAATAAAAAGATAATTAGTGCACTTATTCTTCTGAAAAATAATACTTTACAGGCTGGACAATGGAATATGATTTATAAAAAATATTTAGTATTTAGATTTGTAATTTGGATTTTAAATAGAGGAAAAAATGTAGAAGAATATTCAGTAATAGAGTCTGGAAGATGCGTGCCGTACATAAAGGATTATAATAAGAAATTAAATAGAAATTTAACAGGGGCACAATGGTTATGCAGCACTGTTATTTATCATCGATCCTGCTTTGACAGTGTAGTTAAGTTGCCACAAATATCTAAGAAAGCTTATTATGAAGATGTATTTTTTTCACATCAATTATATTTAAAAGGATACGACTTGATCATAGATAAAAATATAGTGGGAACACATGACAATCAGCCCTATACAAATATTGCTACATATTTCAAAACCCTTAAAACTCAATTTAATGTCGTTAAATTTTTCAATAAAAGCAAAGTTTTTTTTTTAATAGATGTGTTGATTTTTACTATAATTCACCTAATTAGAGATATATATAAATATACTTCAAACATATTTAAATAATTAAAAAAAATTTTTAATGACAAAATTTAAATATATAATTATTTTATCTATTACAACCCTCGTTATTTTTATTTTTTTATTTCAAGCAAGAATAAAAAATACATGGCCTTTTAATACAAGTTTTGGTTATTATGTGCCAAACGAAACTAAATCTTTAATTTACAAAATTCTAACCCCCAAAAGTTATTCTATCACCTCTGATAAGCATAATCTTGAAATAACCTCAACATCAATACCAAAGTACAATTTTAAAAAAAAATATGGTGGAGGTATAGATAATTTAAGTAATGAAAAAGTTTTATATATTTCAGTAGATGGAAACTTTTTTATTTATGACACTAAAAATAAAAAATTACACAAAAATGAATTTAAGTTAAATAACTATTTTAATATAAGAGATATAAAAGTTATTAGTGAATTAAACTCTATAGCAATTTTAGGTGTAACTCAAAATTCAAATAATTGTGGTCACTTAGAATTAAATTTATATAAATTTGATTTTCAGGAAAAGAAACTTTTTCTTCCTGATGAAGAAAGTGAAAATATTTGGAAGTCCGAGGAAAATTGTAAATTTAATCCAAAAACTTCTGGTTCTAGAGTAGAATTTAAAAATAATTATTTTTACATAAGCACCGGTATTTTTCAGTCTCCATTAAATTCTGGTATAATTATTGAAAATTGGTCACAAAAAAACTCTAGCTCATTTGGTAAAATAATTAAGATAGATTATTTAAAAAAAACTTATGAAATTTTTGCAAGTGGATTTAGAAATCCTCAAGGTCTTTTTTTTGTAGATAATGAATTATTTGCAACTGATCATGGGCCAAAAGGTGGTGATGAAATAAATTTGATTAAATATAAATCTAACTATGGATGGCCGTGTATTTCTTATGGAATTTTATATAGTAAAAGTATTGATGATAAAAATCTATATCCAAATATTGAGGATATTAGAGATTGTGAGGTAGATAAAAATTTATATACAGAGCCATTATACGCTTTTTCTAACTCAGTAGCACTTAGTCAGGGCCTAAAATATGAAAATAATTATTTTTTTAATTTTGAAAATAATATTTTAGTTTCATCTTTAAAAGCAAAATCACTTTATAGAATTATACTGAATATAAATTCTGATAGAATTCTACAATTAGAGAAGATTAATTTGAAAAAAAGAATTAGAGACTTAATTGTAACTGAAAATGGTAAAATTGTATTTATATCAGACAAGGGATTTATAAATATTATAGAATAAATATTTTTAAACTTATAATTAATTTATTAATTTAATATTCAATTAAAAAAAATATTAATTATAGTAGCACACCCTGATGATGAAACATTGGGATGTGGTGGATTAATAATAAAATTAATTAAAAATAAATGTAAAATTTTTATTCAGGTTTTAAAGAAGGCGTTTTTGCTAGATTTAAAAAAAGATATGAGAATTCAGATGAGAGTTTATCTGCAAGAGATATTAGAGAAAAGGAATTTTACCAAAAACTAAAAGCAATAATATTCTATAAAAATTAATTAAGAAATATCCTTTTCCTAAATTAAGAGGAATGCAGTCTGGATGTAATTATGCAGAAGCATATTATATAGAAAGAGAAATATCTATTTAAGAATACTTGTTTGAAATTCACTACCAAAAATTTTACTAATTAAAATAAATAGCTTATTAAAATTTTCTATATTTTTAATTGATTTTGAAAGTTTGAATATACCTTTTTTAAAATTTTTATTTAAATGATATTTTTTTTCAAAAATATTAACTAATTTATAGACTTTTTCATACTGACCAAACAATAATAAAATAGTTAAAATTTTTTTAAATTTTGCAAGATTATCAACGTAATTTTCTATATTTTTTTTTAAAAAAAAAGCGTTAACAAACACAACTTCACCTCTAATATTCAAACTATTTTTTTCTTTTCGATCTTCGCACCATCTAACAATATCTACAAAATCTATTAATTCAAAATTTGAATTATATAAAAAATCCTCTACATCTTTAAACATAGATTGATTTTTATATATTTGTTTAAATTCACATTCTATTTCTATACCAATACATTTTTTTAGAGACTCGATAGAACCCTTTAGTACTTCTAAATTGTATCCTTGAACATCTATTTTTATGAAGTCAATTTTATTTATATTTACAGAGTCAAGTCTCTTACATTTTACTTTTAATTTATTTATAATTTCATATCTTTCTATATCTCTAAAATTTTTTAAAAAATCCATGTTTGGTTCTAGTACAGAAGATACGCCAGGTTCTTTACATATATTGAGAAATATTTCTCCATCATGATCGGATAAAGCTTCATTATGAACGCTCAACTTTTTGGAGTTGACCGATATTTTTTTAGCTTCTATTGGATTAGGTTCAAATGTATGAAAATCTATAAATTGTTCTATTTTTTTCCATCGGTCTTGAATGCCTTTGTATCCACCTATATCAACTAATGATATTTCATCATTTTTATCCAACATTTTTTGAAAAATCTTATTTTCATAATTTTGTCTTTTTTTCCTTAAATATTCAAAAACTACTCTTTTGATGTTAATCATATATTATATATTCTGAAATGTTCTATTTTATATCAATATTTACTTTATTTGTTAGCTATATTTCATCTATTAAATTGGCGGATAAAATTAATTTAGATCGTCAATTAATTAATTTTTTTTTCTTAATTAAGTTTTTGTACTTGTTAACAACAATTTATTATATTTCTTTTGATTTACTGGGTACTGATGCAAAATCTTATTATTTAAACAGCAATAAGTTTGATCCTAAAATATTCTGGATAGGTGACAATTTGCTTTATGGATTAAATTATTTTTTTAAAGAATATTTTTATTTAGATTTTCAAAGTGTGAATGTATTGACTTTTTTTTTAGTCTTATGGTCTACTTTATTATTATTGAATATAATAGGTACTATAAAAAATAAATTCTTAAAAATTTTACTTTATATTTTATTACTTTTACCCTCTCTAAACTTTTGGACTAGCGGACTTTCGAAAGATATGCTTTGTTATTGTGCTTTAAGTTTTTTTGTATTCAGTATGTTTAAAAAAGATTATTATTTAATAATTTTATCAATTTTTTGTATCTTTTTAATCAGACCATATGTTTCATTTTTTATCTTACTATCGTTTTGTTTTGTAGGTTTTATATATATTGTAAAAAAGATTTTTTTTTCAAAAAAAAAATAAGTTTCTTTAATTTTATATTTTTTATTTTTTCTTTTTTTTTATCTATCACATTAATTTATTTCATTTCCAATCATTTAATGGGTAGTTTTGGTAAATATTTTTTATCTGGAGATTTTAGTCAAATACTTATTAGTTTACAAAGACATTATACAGATACACCCTTAGGCGTTCCTATAGAAACAAATTTTATAAAAAGATTTTTTAATTACTTTTTTTATCCATATCCCTGGAGTAATCTTTATAATGAAATTTTTTATCTCGTGATGATATTTGAAAATTTATTTCTTATTTATTTATTTATTTTTGTCATTCTAAAAATTTTGAAAGAAAAAAATTTTATTTATAACAGAGGTATTTATGATTTAATTTCAATTATCTCTTTTATAATGCTAGGACTAGTTTTATCGCAAATTACCTCTAATTTGGGTATTGCTTTCAGACAAAAATGGATGATTCTTCCATTTATAATTATTATGATTAGTCATAATACTAATAGAGCTAATCAATCTTAAGTTTGATTGTATTAACTAGATAAAAAATTAAATTTAAAAGAAAAATGATTATAAGAAATCTAATTATATTTTTAACTAGAGGAGTGTCATAATTTTTAGGGCTTTCAATTTCAAATTCTATAAATGTTTTTCTTGAACTTAAATAATTAACGATATGATAATCATCAACAGTCATCAAAACAGCATTAGATGTCAAATATTTATCCAAATATATTAAATTTAATTTAATTGCATTTTCTATAATTTCTTTTTTTGCTAAAATTTCTTCAGAATTTTTTTTGCAATTCATGCCTGAGAAGACAATTTTTTTTTCATTAAAATAATAATTTTTTTTACTTTTCATTATTGTTAACAATTCATCATTTAAAATTTTGACTAAAATATCATGCATTTTTGATTTTTCAGACTTATACCCTGAATTTCGATATTTATAATCCACTATAATTGTATGCTTACTGCAGTTTTCTGCTATAGGGTCAATATTTTTAAATAATGAAGAACTATTAATTTTTTTAAATGAAGAACTATTTAAGAATGATACCAGCCCGAAAGTTAAAAAAAAACTTATTACAAAAAAATATATATACTTTTTTTTAATTCTTATTGTATTAACCATTTTAATTGTTTAACTAATTTAATAATATTTTTTGTCAATGAGAATAACCAAAACTTTAAAGAATAACAGAGAAAAGGTAGCTATTATCGGACTTGGCTATGTTGGTTTACCTCTCATTTTGAAATTTATAAAATCTCAAAAATATGACTTAGTAGGTATAGACCAAGACCAAAAAAAAATTCAAAGCTTAAAAAAAGGAAAATCTTATATTTCTCATATAGCAAATTCAGAAATAAGATTAATTAGACAAAATGCAAAAGAAATAACATGGAAACTTGATGTAATTAAAACATGTAATTATATTATTTATGCATTACCAACCCCTTTAACAAAAAATAAAGATCCTGATATGAGCTATATAGAATCAGCTTTAAATTCATCTAAAAATTTTTTTAAAAAAAAACAATTAGTAATTTTAGAGAGTACAGTTTATCCGGGGGCAACAGAAGAATATTTTCTTAACACATTTAAAGAAAGAGGCTTAGTTGTTGGAAAAGATATTTTTTTGGGTTATTCCCCAGAAAGAGAGGATCCAGGTAATAAAAATTTTAACATTTCAAATATAACAAAATTAGTTTCTGGTTATTCTAAACCATGTCTTATTAAATGTGAAAAATTATACAAATCCATTAATATTAAAACTCAAAAAGTATCTTCAATTAAGACCGCAGAGATTACAAAACTTTATGAAAATATTTTTAGATCTGTAAACATTGGTCTGGTAAATGAAATGAAATTAATAGCTGATAAAATGGAAGTTGATATACATGAAATAATCAAAGCTGCAAAGTCAAAACCATTTGGTTTTCAACCTTTTTATCCTGGACCAGGTTTAGGTGGACATTGTATACCTATAGATCCTTACTTATTAACATGGAAGGCAAAGCAATATGACATGAATACTAAATTTATAGAATTATCAGGAGATATAAATAATTCTATGCCAAACTATGTTATAGACAAAATAGGAAATGCTTTAAATTCATTTAAAAAAAGTTTTTTAAACTCAAAAATTTTAATTTTAGGTGTTGCTTATAAAAAAAATGTTGATGACACAAGAGAGTCTCCCTCTTTGAAAATAATTGAGCTATTAAAATCTAAAGGTGTTATAATAAATTATCATGATAAATATGTAAAAAATTTAAAAATATCTTTAAATAACAAAGTTATTAAAATTAAATCAGTTCGATTATCAAAATCTAAAATTTTATCTTACGATTTGGTTTGTATAGTTACTGATCATGATAATATTGATTACAATTTAGTTGAAAAATATTCAAAAATAGTTGTTGATTGTAGAGGAAGGTTAAAAAAATCAAAAAAAATATATAAAGCTTAATGGAAGTATTAATTACAGGAGTTGCGGGATTTATTGGTTTTCATACTGCGAACTTGTTGGTAAAATCAGGCTACAAAGTTTATGGCATAGACTCTTTAAATAAATATTATAGCGTAGATATTAAAAAAAAAAGATTAAAAATTTTAAAAGAAATATCTAAATTAAAAAAAAACTTTACCTTCAAGAAATGTAATCTTCAAAATGAAAAAATAATTTTAAATTTTATAAAACAAAATAAAATAAAAGTCATAATTCATTTGGCAGCTCAGGCTGGTGTTAGACATTCTTTAAAAAAACCCATGGATTATGTAACAAATAATATATCTGCCACAACTAACTTACTTGAAGCTTCAAGAAAATATGGAAAAATTAAACATTTTTTATTAGCAAGTACAAGTAGTGTTTATGCTTCAAGTATCAAAAGTCCTTTTTCTGAAAATGATCCAGCTGATTTTCCATTACAATTTTATGCAGCAACAAAAAGATCAACTGAACTTATGGCTCATTGCTATAGTCATCTATATGGATTACCGTTTACAATATTAAGATTTTTTACAGTTTATGGTCCTTTAGGTAGACCAGATATGGCCTTATTTAAATTTACAAAAAATATTCTTAATAACAAAAAGATTGAAGTTTATAATCGTGGAAATCATGTGAGAGATTTTACGTATGTTGAAGATATTTCGAAAAGTATTAAAAAATTAATAAACAAGGTACCATCAAAAAATGAAAATTTTGGTTTGAATAAAAAAATATCTTTTTACAGTAAGGCTAAAATTAGAATTATAAATATTGGAAATGGAAAACCTGAAAAACTTGAAGATTATATTTCGGAAATTGAAAAACATATTGGTAGAAAAGCAAAAAAGAAATATTTACCTTTTCAAATTGGAGATGCTTTAGAAACATCAGCAAAGATTTCAAAATTAAAAAAAATTACAGGTTTTGTTCCAAAAGTTACGATAAATAAAGGAATAGAAAACTTTATACGTTGGTATAAGGAATATTACAAAATTAAAAAATGAAAGGAAACTTTTATATAGTAGGAACTACCGCACACTCATTAATTAATTTTAGATTTGATTTGATTAAATCACTTACAAAAAAATATAAAGTAACTGCTTTATCTCAAGATACAGATAAAGCTGTTACAAAAAAATTGAGAAATATTAAATCATCTCATTTTTGTTATGGAAAAAAAAAGAGAATATTATTTGATGAAATTGTATCTTTTTATAAAATTTGTAAATTTTTTTTTTCAAAAAAAAAAATTTCTATAATATCATATACTTTGAGAGGTAATATTTTTGTAGGATTATCTACTCTGTTCAAAAAAGATTTGAGTCATATACCTATGATTACAGGATTAGGTGGTATTTATTTATCTAGAAATGAAAATCTATTTAGAAATTTGATTTTCAAATTAGTTTTTATTTTACTTAATTTAATTTTTTTTAAGGCCAAAAAAGTAATTTTTCAAAATATTGATGATAAAAAAATTTTTAGCAATAAGAATAAAAAATTTATTGTTATTCCAGGATCTGGTGTTGATACAAAATATTTTTCCAAATCAAATTTTCCAAAAAAAATCACTTTTATGATGATTTCTAGGTTAGTAAAATTTAAAGGCGTAGAAAGTTTTCTTCATTTAGCAAAAAAAATTACAAGCAAAAGAAAAAATATTTTTTTTATCTTAGTAGGAAAAAGACAGAAGGATTTTTCGTTAAATCAAAACCAAATAAACAAATTTAATAAATTGAAAAATATTAAAATTATCCCATGGGTAAGTAATCCTAAAATTTTATTTAAAAAATGTAGTGTCTATATTTTGCCATCAAAAAGAGAGGGAATGTCTAGAAGTATATTAGAGGCAATGTCAAGTGGTAAGCCAATAATAACTTCAAACGTTCCAGGATGCAAACAGGCAATTAAAAATAATTATAATGGCTATTTAGTGAAATATAATGATGACTTATCTATCAATAAAGCTACTGAAAAATTTATAAAAAATAAAAAGTTAATAAAAAAATTTGGTAATAATTCTAGAAAAAGAGCAATTAAATATTTTGACATTAATATAATAAATAGAAAAATAATAAATATTATCAACTAGGGATATTAAAGTGTGTGGTTTTGTAGGACTTTGTAAAAAAAATAAGTTAGAGATTAGCGAAATAAATAGAATTTTAAAAATTTCTGAAAAATTAAGACATAGAGGCCCAAATCAAAAGGGTTTTTGGAATAATGATAATATTTTTTTTGCACACAGAAGACTTTCGATAAATGATTTGTCTGATTCCGGCAATCAGCCAATGATATCAGCATCAGGCAGATATATAATTATTTATAATGGAGAAATATATAATTTTGTAAACTTAAGAAAAGATTTAGAAAATGATGGTATTAAATTAAGCGGCAGATCTGATACCGAAGTAATTTTATGTTTAATTGATAAGCTGGGATTAGAGAAAACTATTAAAAAACTTAATGGTATGTTTGCTTTTGCTTTATATGATAAGAAATTAAATAGAATTTATCTCATCAGAGATAATACTGGTCAAAAACCTCTTTATTTTTCAATTGATAATAAAACTTTATTTTTTACATCAGAATTAAAAGGTTTAGAATTCTCCGGAATAAAAACAAAAATTTCACAAGAAGCGGTTAGTTTATTTTTTAAATTAAGCTACATACCGGCTCCTTTTACAATTTTTCAAAATATATTTAAGTTAGAAAAAGGAAAGTATTTGGAGCTAAATCTTAATGATTTTGATCACAGAATTATTTCATTTAAGAGAGATTTAAATTACTTTGAACTAAGCAATAAAAATTTTGATGATAAAATAAGTTCTTTCGAAAATTTATTCTCTGAGGTTATTTCTGACCATCTAATTTCAGATGTTGAAAATGGCACATTATTATCTGGTGGAATAGACTCAACTTTAGTGACATTATTTTCAAATAAAGTATCTGAAAAAAAAATTAAATCCTATTGTGTAAAATCAAATAATTATAATTACGATGAATCTATTTATGCTGAAAAAATAGCAAAAAAAATTGGGACAGAACATAATACTTTGGAGTTTACAGATTACGATTTCAAAGAAGCAATTCTTAGTATGCACAAAGTTTACGATGAACCATTTGGAGACTCTTCTCAAATTCCTTGTTACCTATTATTTAAATCAATAAAAAATAAAATTCAAGTTGCTATTTCTGGAGATGGTGGTGATGAAATATTTTATGGTTATAATAGATATTTATTTTTAAATAATTATTTCAAAAAATTAAATTTATTTAATATAAACTCAAGAGTTTATCTTTCAAAATTCTTGAAAATTTTTTCTGAAAAGAGTTTTGATGCAATAAATAATTTCTTCAATTTAGGTTATTTTAACTTAGGAAATAAAATTTCAAAAATATCAGATTCATTAGATTTTAAAGATTTAGAGGATTTTTACATAAAAATTGTTAGACAAGATTATTGTTTAAAAAATATAGTAAAAAAAGAGGTAAATTTGAGCAAAATTTTATTTGAAAAAGAAAATTTTTATAGCTCTGAAACTGATTTAAAAAATTTTCAAAGAGCAGATTTAAGAACTTATTTAGCAGATGATATTTTTGTTAAGGTTGACAGATCAAGTATGTACCATTCTATTGAATGTAGGGCACCTTTCTTAGATAATCGAGTATTAGATTTTTCAAATACTCTTAAAGATGAAGATAAAATTAAAAAAAATAAATCTAAATACTTTCTTAAAAAAGTTCTAAGTCGTCATTTTTTGCCATCAGAAATTGAAAGACCAAAAATGGGATTTGGTAATCCAATAGGCCATCTTTTAAGATCAGATTTAAAAAATTGGGCAGATCAAATTATAAGTTCTGATAATGAACAAATTGAAAAATATGTTAATATAAATAAAATTAATGAGATTTGGAAACTTCATAAAAATAATAAAAAAGATTACTCTAATATCATATGGAACTTTTTAATTCTTAAGAATTGGCTAAAAGAAAATGAAATTTCTCAATAACAAATTCAAATTTTTATTTGATTATCTATTCTCAATAATTTTAATTTTTTTGCTTATTATTCCTATATTTGTTTTGGGAATAATTATTAAGTTATTTGATGGCTCTCCTGTTTTTTTTATTCAAGATAGAGCAGGTTTAAATGGTAAACCAATAAAGATAATTAAATTTAAAACATTAATTAATTTAGTAGATGGAAGCAAAAAAGTTACTAAGTTAGGTAAATTTCTCAGACTAACAAGAATTGATGAAATACCTCAATTATTTAATGTAATATCTGGAAACCTTAGTTTTGTTGGACCAAGACCACTATATGTAAAATATATAAAATTATATAGTTCAAAACAAATGAGAAGACTTGAAATGAAACCAGGAATTACAGGGTGGGCACAAATAAATGGAGATAATAATATAAGTTGGAAAAAAAAATTTGATTTGGATATATGGTATATTGAAAATTTTAATTTTTTATTAGATTTAAAAATTATTTTTTTTACAGTAATATTTTTTTTAAAAGGAATAATATTTTATAAAAAAAATAAAATTTCAAAAATTATAATTGATGAAGAATTCAACGGAAAAAATTAAAAATATATCTTTTAGTAGTTGGCCTAAATACTCTAAAAAAGAGGTCAATAAAGTAAAGAAAATTATAGAAACTGGAAAAGTAAATTACTGGACAGGGAACTATTGTACGTTATTTGAAAAAAAATTCAAATTAAAGTTTAATTTAAATTATGCAATTTCTGTTGCTAATGGTTCAGTAGCACTTGATGCAGCTGTAAATGTATTAAAATTATCAAAAAGAGATGAGGTACTTGTAACTTCAAGATCTTATGTGTCTACCGCTTCATGTTTACAAAATACACCTGCAAGAATTAGGTTTATTGATATAGATTTAGACACACAAAATATAGATATAGAATGTATTAAAAAAAATATTAATAGTAAAACTAAATTAATTATTTGTACTCATCTTGCTGGTTGGCCTTGCGATGTAGATAAAATTAAAAAAATAATCGGTAAAAGAAAAATATATATAATTGAGGATTGTTCTCAAGCTCATGGAGCAATGATAAAAAACAAATTCGTTGGTAGTATGGGCGATATATCTGTTTGGAGCTTTTGTAATGATAAAATTATGAGTACACTTGGAGAAGGTGGAATGATTTCATGCAAATCTAGTTTTTTATATAAAAAATTATGGGCTTATAAAGATTGTGGAAAAAATATTGATAAAATTAAAAAAAAATCCAAAAATAGACTATTTAAATGGTTGCATGATTTTGATGGAACGAATTTAAGAATGACTGAAATTCAAGCTGCAGTCGGTATTGAGCAACTAAAAAATTTAAATTTAATGGTAAAAAAAAGATTTGGTAATTTAAAAACTTTAAGAAAAAAAATTAATAACCCCAAAATATTTATTCCAGAATATCCAATTAATATTATACATTCAGGCTATAGGTTTTATTTATATTTGAAAAATCCAGCTTCAAGAAATAAATTTATAAAATATTTAAATGCTAATTCAATAGATGCAAATCAAGGATCATGTCCCGAAATTTATAAAGAAAAAAGGTTTTCGGTTAAAAATAATTTTAAAATATTAAAAAATGCTAATAAATTGGGTAAGATTTGTGTATCATTACCATCTCATCATTTAATGTCATATAAAGATTTGGTTTATGTGGCAAAAATAATTAATCAATTTTAATTAAACACATGAACTATTTTTACTTTAAATACACTCCTATTATTTTTTTGATAATTCTTGATTATTTTAGTGTAATTTTATCAATATATTTGTCGGCAGCATCTATAGTTACAGATTTTGTTCCCTTTCTAAATTTATTTTTTTACCATTCGATTTTTTTTTTTACTGTAGCCTTTATAATTAATTATAAACTAAACAATTATACTTACTTAAATCGTTCATTTGGTTTAGAAAATATTAAAAACCTTTTATTTTCTTTAACTTTAATTTTAATATTTATTTATACATTTAAAATATTATTAGAGTTAATAGAAATTAGAATATATTTCTTTGATTATTATTTTTTTTCAGCAAGAAATATAATTAACCAAGTAATACTTTTTTCTTTTTTTTCATTTGTAATAAGATTCTTAGCAAGCAAATTATCAAGTCAATTATATAAAAAAAATGATCAAGTACAGAAAACAAATTCTGATTACGTTATTTATGGAGCAGGAAGATCAGGTTTTTTATTTTTAGACATTAATGAAAATAAACCGAAGTTTATAATTGATGATGATCCATATAAAATTGGTAGATTCGTTAGGAATATAAAAATAATATCATTTGGTGAATTTGAACATTTATTAAAAACAAATTCTCAAATTAAAAAGATTATTTTTTGTATACCATCTATTGAAAGTATAAAATTTGATGAAATAAAAAAAAAAATTTTAAAGTTAGGGATTTCATTTGAAAATCAATCAAATTCTAGCAGAGATAATATTGAAGATATAATAAAAAATATTTCTGATAATTCTCAAAATATTAAAGATGAAATAAATCAAAATATACAAGAATATTTTGACAATAAAATAATATTGGTTACAGGTGCTGGAGGTAGTATAGGAAAAGAACTATGTTATAAAATTTCTAAGTTTAAGATTAAAAAACTTATAGCAATTGATATTGACGAATTTAGGCTTTCAAGAATTAATAGAGAATTATTAAATAATAATAAGGGATTTGAAAAAAAATATTCAGATTACCTACTTGATGTCAATAATTTTGAAATGATAAATGAGATATTTAAGAAATACCAACCAGATATTGTTTATCATGCAGCTGCATCTAAACATGTTGATCTTGTTGAAAGAAATTGGTTTCATGGTTCTTTAAATAACATTTTGAGTACATTTAATATTTGTAAATGTTCAAATCTTTATGATGTAAAAAAAATAATTTTTATTTCTACAGATAAAGCAGTAGATCCAATCAATTTTTTAGGATTAAGTAAGTGTGCAGGTGAAAAAATTACAAAATCTTTTGGATCTTATAACAAAAATTTAAATTTTTCAGTTGTTCGGTTTGGTAATGTTGTTGGTAGCTCAGGTAGTTTGCTTGATGCAATAAAACATAAATTGTCAATTTCTAATTCCATAGATATTACCGATAAAAATATGACGAGATATTTTATGACAATTTCTGATGCTGTAAATTTAGTAATTATATCAACTAAAATTTCAAAAAATGGTGACTGTCATGTTTTGAAAATGGGAGAGCCTGTAAAAATAATGGATATTGTTAATAGTATTGTACAGCAGAATAATCTTTACAAGGGTATTGAAAAAAAAAATATTAAAATCAACTTTACAGGAATAAGACCAGGTGAAAAATTACATGAGAAGTTGTTTGATGAGTTAAAAATTGAAAAAACAATTAATAAATTTATCTTAAATGAAAATTTTAAATTTAAAACTTCAGAGGTGTTTATACAAGACTTTTTAGATAAATTAAAAAAATTAGGAAATAATAAAGAACAATTTAAGAATACTATTAAAAAGTTTATTGAGATGGATGATTAAATTTATTCATTTCAAATACCCCTTAATATTAATCCCAGTTTTGATGGTGTCAGGACCTTTTTTACCTGATTTAGTAATAAGCATTGTTTCAATTTTTTTTTTATATAAATGTTTTAAAAATAATGAAATTAGTAACTTAAAAGAAATTTATTTTCTTTTCTTTTTATTTTTTTGGATTTTTATATTATTTAATTCTTTGCTGTATGCTAATTTAGTCTCAATAAAATCATCTCTATTTTATATTCGTTTTGGGGTATTCATTTTGGTTTTAAAGTATTTTTGTGAAAATGATTTTAATTTTCTTAAAAATTTTAAAAATGTAATTTTTATTACTTTAATTTTAATTTTAATAGATTCAACAATACAATATTTTTATGGGCAAAATATTCTTGGATTTCAAAAAGGTTCTAGGATTAGTAGCTTTTTTGGAGAAGAAAAAGTAATGGGTAGTTTCGTAATTCGTTTTACTACTATTTATTTAGGATTATATTTTTATGTTTTTGGTAAAGTAAAATTTAATTTTCATTCAATGCTAATTTTGATTATATGTTTATATTTAATCTTATTATCTAATGAAAGAAGTGCTTTAGGATTATATTTATTATATATATTTCTTATTTCTTTTGTTTTCTTTAATAAAATAAGAAATATTCTGATTTTTTTAACTGTAATATTCAGCATTTTATCAATTTCCATTGGTTTTTCTGAGAATTTAAAAAATAGATACTTTACTCAATTTTTGAGTCAAATAAAAGTTGAGAAATCTGATCAAAATAAAAAAATATATCTTTTTACAAAAGCTCATGATGCTTATTTCTTCACATCAATAAATATGTTTAAAGAAAAGCCATTAATTGGACATGGCACAAAAAGTTTTAGATTTGAATGTGAAAATTATAAATCGACTGACCATATAAATGATTCGTGTAATACGCATCCTCACAATTATTATGTTCAAATGCTTGCAGAAAATGGTCTTATTGGCTTTTTTACCTTAAGTTTTGTATTTATTTATTTTATCTATAATTTATATAAAAATATTTTTAAAAATAATAATAAAATTTTAAGTTTAATTTTAATATCAAATATAGTTAGTTTGTGGCCAATTATACCGCATGGTAATTTTTTTAACAATTGGATTTCAATTTTTATTTTTTTGAATTTTTCTCTTTATATTTTTTTTAAAAAAAAAATATAAATCTTAATGATCAATATTTTTTTTAAATTAAATTAAGATTTTTATAGGTGACATTGTAAAAAAAATGAAATATTATTGAATATATGACAAAAAATTCAAAAGTTTTTTCAATTGGATATGGATCAGTAAAAAAAGTAAAAGTGGGTGGCAATAATCCTTTGCTTTTTATAGGCGGTCCATGCGCTATCGAAAGTAGACAGCATTCTTTAAAAATGGCCACAAGAATAAAAAAAATATGTGATAAACTTAAAATTAATTACATTTTTAAATCTTGCTACAATAAAGATAGCAGATCTTCCCCAGAAAGTTTTAATGGAGTTGGAATAGATGAAGGCTTAGATATTTTAAAAGATGTTCGAAATAAAATTAATGTTCCAGTGATTTCTGATTTTTCAGAACCAACATGGGCTAAGCCCACAGGTGATGTAGTTGATATAATTCAAATTCCAGCATATTTGTGCAGGCAAACATCAATATTAAGAGCTGCCGCAGAAACTAAAAAAACCAATTTTAATAAAAAAAGGACAATTCATGAGCCCATGGAACATGAAAAATTCTGTTAGAAAATTAGAATATTTTGGTGCTAATAAAATTTTGTTAGCTGATAGGGGAACTTTTTTTGGATATAATATGCTTGTAAATGACATGAGATGTTTTCCAATAATGGGTGAGACAGGATATCCAGTTTGTTTTGATGCCACACATTCTGTACAGATGCCAACTTCTATGGGGAATATATCGGGAGGTCAAAGAGAATTTATACCTCATCTTGTTAGATCAGCAACAGCTTGTGGTGTAGATTCTTTATTTATGGAGGTTCATGATAATCCATCTAAAGCCTTGTCTGATCCAAATACTGTACTAAATATTAAATATTTAGAACGAATTTTAATTATGGCAAAAAAAATGCATCAAGAAAGAATTAATTTAGAAAAAAAATTTAAAGATCTAAATGTCGAATAAAAAAAAAATACCTATTAAAGATATACTAATACCTAATTCAAAAATACCTATACTGAATGAAAAAAGCATTCTAAAAGAAGCTTTAGAACTAATGAGTAAGTATAAATTTGGCATATCTTTTTGTATTAATAAAAAGGGGAAACTTTTAGGTGTAATCACAGATGGAGACATAAGAAGAAAAATACTAAATGTTCAGAAACCATTCTCGGCATTTCTGACCGATGATATAAAAATGCATATGAATAAAAATCCAAAAAAAATAATTGATAGTTCCAACTTGCGCTCAGCGTTAAAGGTAATGGGAAAAAATAGAGTATGGGATTTACCTGTAATAGATAAAAATAATAAACTAAAGGGCATGTTACATTTACATCCCATAGTTAACTTTCTAATAAAAAAATAAATTATTTTTAAAGTATGAAACTTGAGGTATTTATTCCAGCACGACTGGAATCAAGGAGATTTCCAAACAAAATAATCAAAAAAATTTTTGATTTGCCAATGATTTTACACGTAATAAAAAGAGCAAAGTATTCAAATAATTTGAAAAAACCAATTGTTGTTTCAAGTAGCGAAAAGATAAAAAAAATAATTAAAAAAAATGATGCTAAATTAATATTTTCTAAGAATAGACACTTTAGCGGAACAAGTAGAGTTGCAGAGATATCAAAAAAAATTAAATATAAAATTGCTTTAATTCTGTTTGCAGATGAGCCTTTTGTTGATCCAAAAAAAATAAAATCAATTATAAATCAACTTAAAAATATCAATGATTATGATTTAATTAACGTAGTTACAAATCTAGATAAAAATGACATGAGATCAAAAGAAATTGTCAAATGTATTGTAAATAGAAATGGATATATAGAGGATTATTTTAGATATAAAAAGATTAAACTAAAAAAAAAATTAAAAATATTTAAATCATCAGGTATATTAATTTTTAAGAAAAAAATATTAGATAATTTTCACAAATTAAAAAAAAGTCATAGAGAGAAAATAAATAAAATAGAACAGTTTAAATTTTTAGAAAGCAAATTAAAAATAAAATCAATATTTGTCCCAAATTTATATCCATCAGTTAATACGCCAAACGAACTAGAGAATGTTGTTAAATTAATTAAATCTAAACCTAAAGAGCTTGTATTTATAAAAAAACTTCAAAAATTATGAATTTAAAATTATATAAATATATTTGTAAACAATGTGATATTATTTTAAATTCTAAACTAGCAACAAAAAATACTATTGCAATCTCATCTTTGCACGTTCTTAAAGAGCATCCAGTGTTGATGCAAAAATATTTAGGAGAAAAAGAAAACTTGAATCTTTATCAAAATGATAAAACCTTATTTAAAATTTTTAATTACATAATTAATTTTTTTATAGAAAAAAAAAATTTTTATTTAAATAATCAAATAAAAAAATCTGAGGTATTAATAATTTCAAATATAATTAATAAAAAATTTAGCAAAGACAATAAAGATTTTTATTTTGGTAACTTGGAAGCAAGTTTGAATAAAAAAGGGGTTAAAACAGTAACAGTTCTTAGAAATTTTACAGGTCTTAAGTCATCTAATTTAAATAAAAAAATAAATAAAAAAAAAATATTTTTTACC
>MDTB01084453.1_pt1 | contig 17737 bp, 18 predicted proteins | sample 811161 | NCBI WGS metagenome assembly MDTB01 (sample SAMN05326650, study PRJNA326480) | marine metagenome | isolation source: seawater | place: Mediterranean Sea | collected 2009
TAATTATCAATTAGAATTATTTTTTTCATTTTAGTGCATTAATTAAAGCTTTCGCCTTGTTTACAGTTTCCTCATATTCTTTCAAAGGTTTACTATCAGCAACAATTCCAGCACCAGCTTGAACATAAAATTTACCTTTTTTAACAACTGCTGTTCTTAAAGCTATACAAGTATCAAATTCACCATTTGCTGAAAAATAGCCAATTCCACCAGCATAAATTTTTCTTTTTGCTGTTTCTAATTCGTCAATTATCTCCATAGCTCTTATTTTTGGTGCCCCAGAAACAGTTCCAGCGGGAAATCCAGCTAAAAGAGATTTAAACTTTGAAAATTTTTTATTATATTCTCCAATTACATTTGAAACTATGTGCATTACATGAGAATACCTCTCAATAATGAAACTTTCAGTTACTTTTACTGTATTAATTTTTGAGACTTTACCAGCGTCATTTCTTCCTAAATCTAATAGCATTAAGTGTTCTGAAAGTTCTTTCTTATCACTAAGAAGATCTTTTTCATAAAAATGATCCTCTTTTAATGTTTTTCCTCTAGGTCTTGTTCCAGCAATTGGTCTCACAGTAATTTTATTGTCTCTAAGTCTTACTAATATTTCTGGGCTTGCACCGATTATTTGAAAGTCATCAAAATTAAAAAAAAACATGAAAGGTGATGGGTTAGTTATTCTAAGTTTTTTATAAATATCCAATGGTTTTTTCGTTAAATTAGAAACAAATCTTTGACTTAGAACTACCTGAAATATATCTCCAAGCTTAATATATTTTTTTGCTTTACTAACCATTGATAAAAATTTATTTTTAGATGTATTTGATTTTACTTTTATACTTCTAGGTTTTTGCTCCACATCTTTAATAATCTTCTTTATTGAAGATTGAATTAATAGTTTAAAAAGATCAGTTCGAATTTCCTTATATCTTTTTTGGTAATCTTTAATTTTTTCATCTTTAAAAACATTTAAGATATAAAAGATTTCTTTTTTAAAATTATCATAAATAACAAGTATTCTAGGTCTTAAAAGTCTAACATCTGGCAAATTAAGATCATCTTTACAATTATTTGGAATTTTTTCTATATATCTGATCGAGTCATAAGAGAAATATCCTGAAATAAGTGAACAAATTTTTGGTAATTTTTTAGGAGTTTCAAACTTGAAATCTTCAATTATTTTTTCAATTATATTTTCTGGTTTATTCTGTAATTTAATTCGTTTGTTTTTTTGAATTAAATACGAATTTCTGTTGTTAAATTCCCAAATTTTATCTGGATTTTTACCGAAAATTGTATAGCGCCCTTTAATTTTCCCTTTCTCAACAGATTCAAAAATAAAACTATTTTTTTCGTCTAAAAAATTGTCTATTAAGTTCAAAATTTCATTATCATTTTTTACTTTTTTTGATGCATATATTATTTGATTTTTTTTGCTTCTATGTCGAAGCTTGAAATCTTTGAAGCTCCCGTTTATTTTCATTTAAAGAAATTTTTAACTCTTTCTATTGTTTTTTGATTTAATTCTACATTATACTTTTTATTTAAAAGAATGTCATAAGTTTCGAGAATGCTTTTTTTATTTATTGTATTATACTTTAAAGCATATTCCTCAAGATCATTAGCACTATCGTTTAAATTCGGATTTTCTATTTTTTCCAATTTTACTAGGTAAATATTTCCTTTCTCATCATTAATTAAAGTAAATGAATTTATTGGCAATGAATACAATAGTTCAACTGAATTTTTTTCAAACTTTTTAAAATCTTTAATCGAATCTATTAATTGACTTTGAATTATATTTTCACCCATTTTTAAAAAATCATTGTTACCAAATTCATTTTTTTTTATTCTCTGTAGCAACTCATTGTTGTACTCAAATTTTTCTTTTTGATGAATTAGTTCTACAATCTCGTCTTTTAATTCAGTATCATTAAGATCTGGTGAACGTTCTTCAGATTTATTAATCTTATAGAGCACATAATCATTCTTATTTTCAAATATATCAAATTCAATGTTTTTTATCTCAAAAATTTTTTTTTCAATATCACTACTATTTGATGAAATTCTAAAATTCTTAACACTTACAGTCTTTAAATTTAATTCTGAGATTATTGAGGTAAAATCTATATTGTTAGAAATTTTTATTTCAATTTCGTCAATTTTATCAAAAAAAAACCTGATTAAATTCATTAGCTCCGATCAAATTTTTGGGATTAATAACAACATAATCAAAATCAATATACTCAACTTTTAATTGATCGCTGTTTTCATCGATGAATGTTTTAATATCGTTTTCACTAATTGACTCCTTTTTTTTATAAAAATTACTTAAGTCAATAAATTTTATTTTTAGTTTTCTATTTTCTTCGTTAAATAAATTTTTTGCCAGAAATTTTGGAGCTTTAGTCCCTGCACCTATATAATCGAATAAGTTTTTTTGTAACTCTCTATTTTTAAGTCTTAGCTCGAACATTGGTGCTGATTGATTATTTTCAAGTAAAAATTTTTCATATTTAATTCTTTCAAAAGTTCCTTGCTCGTTAATAAAATTTTTATTTGTTTTAATTTTTTGTGATAATGCTTTTTCAGAGATAAAAATTTCAAAGTCTTGAATTTCTAAATTTAATAATGTTGTTGAAATTAAAGTTGACAATAATTCCTCAATAATATTTTTATTTAAATTTTCTCTTATTGTTTGCTCAGGAATGTTAGATTTATTTATATGGTCAATTAAATCTTGTGTTGAAATATTTTCTTTATTTATTTTAGCAATATTATTAGTATTTCCACTACTGAACATGCTGCCCATACCCCAAAAAACAAAAGGGATAATCATGATAACAACTAATAATCCAGCAAACTTCGTTTTGGCAAAATTTCTAAAACTTCCAATCATTACTCTATAAATTTATTGATCTATAAAAAACAAAGCTATAGATTAAAAATTACCTTATGACAAATAAATATATGTACTTTATTGCTAATTGGAAAATGTTTGGAAGCATAAATTCTTTAAATTCTCTAGATAAGGTAAATAAATTTTTAAAAAAATTCAAAAAAAAAAAATTTGTGAAAATTATCTATTGCCCACCAAATACTCTTATTTGTTCAATGTCAAAAATGCTTAAAAATTCCTTAATTAAGATAGGTGCGCAAAATTGTCATCAAAACACAACATACGGACCATTCACTGGTTCAATAAACCCAAAAATGTTAAAAGATGCTGGTGCAAAATATGTGATAATCGGACATTCGGAAAATAGATTAGAAGGAGAAACAAACAAATTAATTAATTCAAAAATTAAAAATGCTTTAAGTGCTGGCTTGAAAGTAATTTTTTGTATTGGTGAAAATATAAAGGAAAAAAGAACTAAAAATACAAAAAAAATTTTAAGCAAACAAATAAAATTTGGTTTGAACAAAATAAATAATAAAAAAGATATTTTAATTGCTTATGAACCTGTATGGTCGATCGGGACAGGAATAATTCCAAAGCCTAATGATTTGTCCGAAACAATTGAATTTATTAAAAATAAAACGAAGAAATACAAAGTTCTGTATGGAGGATCTGTAAATCCTGAAAATATCCGTAAATTAAAATCTATAAACAATATAGATGGTTTTTTAATAGGTGGAGCTTCTCAAGTTTCAAAAAAATTTATTGATATAATCAAAAAAACCTATAATTAACTCACATGGAAAATATATTGCTAGTTCTCAATATTGTGTTTGCAATAATTCTTGTTTTATTAGTATTAATGCAAAAATCTGAAGGTGGAGCCTTGGGTATTGGTGTTTCTCAGGAGAATTTTATGTTCTCCAGATCAGCAGGAAACTTTATGACAAAAGCAACAGCTTTTGTTGCTACATTGTTTATAATTTGTAGCTTAGGCCTAACTATTATTTCTAGGGGAGATTTAGCACCCACATCTTCAGTTTTGGACACTGTTGAGGAGAAAACTGAGGATACTCCATCAATTCCAGATAACAATAATTAATTCTTTTCAATCTCTTTTTTATTCGCTATAAGATAATTCCATGGCGCGATATATATTTGTCACGGGCGGCGTGGTTTCATCTTTAGGAAAAGGTTTATCTTCAGCTTCATTAGCGTACTTATTAAAATCTCAAGGATTTAAAGTCAGGTTGAGAAAAATGGATCCATATTTAAATGTCGATCCTGGAACAATGAGCCCGTTTCAACATGGTGAGGTTTTTGTAACTGATGATGGCGCTGAAACAGATTTAGATTTAGGACATTATGAAAGATTTACAAACATTTCATCAAAACAATCAGACAATATTACAACAGGTCGTATTTATAGTGATGTGATTAAAAAAGAGAGAAAAGGAGGATACCTCGGAAAAACTGTCCAAGTAATACCTCATATTACAAATCGAATAAAAGAATTTATTAAAAAAGATATTACAAATGAGGATTTTGTTATTTGTGAAATTGGTGGAACTGTTGGAGATATCGAAAGCTTACCATTCGTTGAAGCAATAAGACAATTCTCTAATGAGGAGGGCAAATCAAAAACATTATTTATTCATTTAACTTTTGTCCCTTTTTTAAAATCTTCAGATGAAATAAAAACTAAACCAACTCAACATTCTGTTAAAGAATTAAGAAGCATTGGTATTCAACCAGACATAATTATTTGCAGGTCGCAACAATCAATACCATTAGATCAAAGAAAAAAAATATCTTTATTTTGTAATGTTCCAATTGACAATGTAATCGAGACGGTAGATGTTAGAACAATTTATGAAGCACCTATCAGTTTTTATAATCAAAAACTTGATAAACAAATTTTAAGATATTTTAAGATTAAATCAAAAAAAAAAAGCAAATTTAATTCCTTGGAAAAGAATAACTAAAATTGTTTTAAATACTAAGAAAACTATTAACATTGCAATAATTGGTAAGTATGTAAATTTAAAAGATGCCTACAAGTCTTTGGATGAAGCTTTAATACATGGAGGTATCTCAAATAAAGTAAAAGTGAATCTAATAAGAATAGAATCTGATAATTTAAAAAATAATGAAATTAAAAATAGACTCAAGGATATTTCAGGATTATTGATACCAGGAGGTTTTGGCAAAAGAGGGACAGAAGGTAAAATTTTAGCTATTAAATATGCTAGAGAAAACAAGATACCTTTTTTAGGTATTTGTTTTGGTATGCAGATGGCTATTATTGAATTTGCTAGAAATGTACTAAATATTAAAAAAGCTGGATCGAGCGAACTTGATAAAAAATGTTATCCAGTAATTGGTTTAATTGATGAGTGGGATAAAAACGGAAAAATAATTAAGGGAACAGATAAAAATTTAGGTGGAACAATGAGATTAGGCTTATATGAAGCTAAATTAAAAAATAATTCTGCCATAAATAGAATTTATAAATCAAAATATATAAAAGAAAGACATAGGCATAGATATGAAGTTAACATTAATCTCAAAGAACAATTTGAGAGAAAAGGATTAATTTTCTCAGGAATGTCACCAGATAATAAATTACCGGAGATAATTGAGCTTAATAATCATCCTTGGTTTATAGGAGTTCAGTTTCACCCTGAATTTAAATCTAGACCTTTGGCTCCTCATCCTTTATTCTCATCTTTTATCAAGGCAGCAAAAAATCATAAATGAGTAATATCAAAGTAAATTGTGGGCAAATTGAGATATCAAATAATAATAAGATTTGTATAATTGCAGGACCTTGCCAACTTGAAACCGAGCAACATGCAATGGATATGGCGGGTAAAATTAAAGAAATTACAAAGAAATTTAATGTTGGATTTATTTACAAAACATCTTTCGATAAGGCAAATAGAACTAGTTTGAAAGGTGAGAGAGGAGCTGGTTTAGATGCATCACTTCCTGTTTTTGATAAAATTAAAAATGAATTAAATGTACCAATTCTAACTGATATTCATAATATAGAACAATGTACAATTGTTGCTAATCATGTTGATGTGCTTCAAATTCCAGCATTTCTATGTAGGCAAACAGATTTGTTAGTTGCAGCAGCAAAAACAAATAAAATTATAAATGTTAAGAAGGGTCAATTTTTAGCTCCTTGGGATATGGTGAATGTTACAAAAAAAATTTCTGACTCTGGTAACAAAAATATTTTAGTGACAGAAAGAGGTTCAAGTTTTGGATATAATACATTAGTTTCAGATATGAGGGCGTTACCCATTATGTCAAGAAATGGTTACCCAGTAATTTTTGACGCCACTCATTCAGTACAACAACCCGGCGGCCTCGGTGACAAAAGTGGAGGTCAAAGAGAGTTTGTAGAATATTTAGCAAGAGCCGCCGTGGCTGTTGGCGTTGCAGGTGTGTTTATTGAAACGCATCAAGATCCAGATAATGCTCCATCAGATGGACCAAACATGGTTCCTTTGAGTAATTTAGAAAATTTATTAAAACAACTTACAGATATAGATAATTTAATAAAAAATTAGTGAGTAAAATTATAAAAGTAAAAGCTCGTCAAGTTTTCGATAGCAGAGGGAATCCGACTATCGAAGCTGAGGTTTATACAAAAAAAAATAAATCTACAGCAATTAGTCCGTCAGGTGCTTCCACTGGTACTTACGAAGCATATGAAAAAAGAGATAAAAATAATACAAGATATTTAGGTAAAAGCGTTTTTGAAGCTATTAAATCAGTGAATAATAGTATTTCAAAAAAAATAAAAGGATACAGTACTCATGACCAAGAAAGAATAGACGCTTTAATGATAAATCTTGATGGAACAAAACAAAAATCGAAATTAGGAGCTAATGCAATTTTAGCTGTATCTATGGCAGTAAAAAAATTGTCGGCTAAAGAAAAAAAAATACCTTTGTATCAAAACTTCTTAATTAAAAATAATTTTAAATTACCTTATCCACTTATGAATATCGTCAATGGCGGAGCTCATTCTAACAATGGGCTCAGAATACAAGAATTTATGATAAGGCCTGATAAAGCAAGAAATTTCTCAGATGCTATGAGAATATGTTTTTTAGTAATCAACAATCTAAGTAAACTAATTAAAAATAAAGGTTTATCTATTTCAGTCGGAGATGAGGGTGGATTTGCCCCAATGATTAATGACAATAATCAAGCATTAGATCTCATTGTTTCCGCAATCAGAAAATCCGGTTTTGTTAATGGTAAAGATGTATCAATATGTTTAGATGTAGCTGCAAATGAACTCTATAAAAAAAACAAATACTCAATTCACTCTAAAAAATATGTGAGTGTAGAAAAAACAATTAAAGAATATAGAAAAATTATTCTCAAATATAAGATTAAATCAATCGAAGATCCTTTTGCTGAAAATGATTGGTTGTCATGGACTAAACTTATGAAATCAATTAATAAAGTTCAAATAGTAGGTGATGACCTTTATGTCACAAATCTTGAAAGATTAAAAAAAGGTTATTTAAATATTTCTTCAAATGCAATCTTGATAAAATTAAACCAAATAGGGACTGTATCTGAAACTTTAGATGTAATTAAATTTGCCAAACTTATTGGGTTTGAAACTATTATTTCTCATAGATCAGGAGATAGCGAGGATACATTCATTGCAGATATGGCTGTAGGAACAAACTCAAGCCAAATAAAAACTGGTTCATTGGCAAGATCTGAGAGAGTTGCAAAATATAACCAATTATTGCGGATCGAGGAAGCACTTGGAAAAAAAGCTAGAATGACTAAAATTACATATGGTTAAAATTATAAAAAAAAATTTACCCTTATTAATTTTTGTTTTTTTTGTTTTGTATTTTTGCTTTAATCTTTTGTCAGGTGAAAGAGGACTTATTTCGTATTTTGAAAAAAAAGAAATATTAGATGATTTAAAAAAAGAGGAAAAATTGTTTACAAATATGGTAAAAGACTTAGAGTTTAAAAATTCATTATTAAGTGACAAATTAGATCTTGATTATATTGAGATATTAATTAGAGAAAGATTTTTAGTTGGAAAAAAAAATGAAGAAATTTATTTGATAAAAAAAAATGAAAATTAGACACCCTGAAAAACAAAAAAATAAGATAAATCCAATAAAAAAAAAACCTAAATGGATAAGATCAAAGCTAACAAATAGTAAAGAGTTTTTTTTAACTAAAACTATTGTTAATAAGAACAATCTTGTAACAGTTTGTCAGGAAGCGAACTGTCCAAACATAACTGAATGCTGGAGTAAGAGACATGCAACTTTTATGATAATGGGTGATACATGTACAAGAGCATGTGCCTTTTGTGATGTTATAACAGGTAAACCTAAAAAACTTGATCCTTTTGAACCAACCAAAATTGCTCTTGCAGTTAAGAAATTAAATTTAAAACATGTCGTAATTACTTCAGTAGATCGAGACGATTTAGACGATGGTGGTTCAAGTCATTTTTATGAAGTGATAAATCAAACAAGATCCACTAATCCAAATACAACAATAGAGGTTTTAACTCCTGATTTTTTAAGAAAAGGAGATGCATATAAAAAAGTTTTAGAAGCAAACCCAGACGTCTTTAACCATAACATTGAAACTGTACCGAGTTTGTATTTAAGAGTGAGACCGGGTTCTAGATATTTTGCTTCTTTAGAACTTTTGAAAAATGCAAAAAAAATGAATAAAAAAGTTTTTACAAAATCTGGAATTATGTTGGGATTAGGTGAAAAAAAAGAGGAAATCTTACAAGTTATGGATGATTTAAAATCAGCGGATGTAGATTTTTTAACTATTGGCCAATATTTACAACCATCAGTGAAACATTTTCCATTAGATAGATATTATACCCCTAAAGAGTTTGACGAACTTGGAACTATTGCAAAATCTAAAGGTTTTTTATTAGTGTCTTCTTCACCTTTAACAAGATCATCATATCACGCGGATGAAGATTTTGCTAAGCTACAACAAAAAAGAGTTAATAGTCATTAATGCCAAAAGCCTCAGTTAAGAGATTAATTGAATGTGAAAAAAAAGATTTAATTGATCTAGTTTTAGATATAGAAAAATATCCAGAGTTTGTCCCTTTTTGTTACGATGCAAAAGTTTACGAAAATAATATTGAAGGTGATTTTAGAAAGATAATCGCAGATTTAACAATCGGCAAAGGTCCATTTAAAGATACTTATAAAAGTGATGTAGTCTTTAACAAGAAAAAGGACTCAATATTTGTTAAAAATGTTGATGGCCCCTTAAATCATTTATCTAATAATTGGATATTTACAGATAAAGATAATGGAATTACTGAGGTTATTTTTGATATTGATTTCGAAATTAAAAATAAATTTTTAAATTCATTAATGGTGGTTTCTTTTCAATTTGGATTAGAGAAAATAGCTGACGCTTTTCAAAAAAGAGCTGAAGAATTACTGAACAGTCCTAAGAATTAAATTTAAAGCTTTTTTTACTGTGGCTTTTTGAATTGATGATCTTTTTTTACTTCTGAATAGAGACTTGTTTATTTGTGTTTTATTCCCTTTTTTTATTCCTATATAAACTAAACCAACGGGTTTATCCTTAGTTCCACCTTTTGGGCCTGCAATACCGGTTATTGAAACATTAATATTAGCTTTTGAAATTTTAGATAAATTCTGAACCATTGCATAACAACATTCATGACTAACTGCGCCATATTTTTTAATTATTTTTTTATTTACTTTTAGAACTTTGATTTTTGCTAGATTTGAGTAGGTGATAAAGCCTAGATTAAATACTTTAGAGGCGCCACTTGTTGAAATTATCGAACTAGCCAACAAGCCTCCAGTACAAGACTCAACAACAGAAATTTTTAGTTTCTTATCAGTCAATATCTTTATTAAAGAATTCATTAAATAAAATAACTTTTTAAAATCATTAAACAAATTAGGCACAAAACAACATAAAATCCCGCACAAACATCATCCATAATTACTCCAAAACTATTTTTGTAATTTCTATCAAAAAAACTTACTGGAAATGGTTTAACTATGTCAAAAAATCTAAAAAAAATAAAACAGATAAAATAAAAAAATATTGCTTCATTTGCAGATTTTTCTATACCATGAGATACTTCATAAAAATAAATTGGGATCGATTGACCAATAAACTCATCAATTATAACCTCTTTTGGGTCTTTATTTTCATTATCTTTTATATGTACTGCTATGCATAAAAATGATGAGACAAAAATTATTGTTAGAAAAAATAGTATCATATTTGATGAAAGATTTAATGTATGAAAAAAAAAATAAAGTACAAATACTGTAGCTAAAGACCCAAAAGTACCAGGAAGGATTCTAATTTGTCCTAAGCCAAAAATTGTTACGAATAAAGTATTTATTTTTTTAATCATGTTGAGTAATTGAAATTATGACTTCACAAGCAATTGCTTTCTCTTTTCCTATTAAACCTAATTTTTCAACTGTTTTACCCTTCAGATTAATTAGCCTTTTATTTAAAATCATTAATTTTGATATTGAGTTGATTATATTCTCTCGGTATTTTGAAACTCTTGGCTTTTCACAAATTAAATTTATATCAAGGTTATTAATAAATAAATTACTCTTTTTTAAATTCTCAATAATAGGTTTTAACATTTTTGGAGATCTTATATTTTGGAATTTTTTTACATTTGGGAAGTAGGTACCAATATCTTTTTTCCTCAAAGCTCCTAAAATTGCATCAATTATTGCATGCAAAATTACATCACCATCTGAATGTCCTTCTAATCCTGAATGAAAAGGTATTTTTACTCCACCTAGAAAAAGTTTTTTGTTTTTAGTCAACTTATGTATATCAAATCCAATACCAAAATATGTTTTTGAATATTTTATGTCTTTAAAATATGTAATTTTTTCATTAAAATTTTCCCCAGGTATAAATTTTATTTTGTAATTGTTATTAATAAATAATGTTGACTCATCTGTAACCTTCTTTCGATATTTTGATGCAAGATAGTACAATTCCTTAAATCTAAATGCCTGAGGAGTTTGTGTTAGAAATAAATTATCTTTGCTAAGATTAAATATTTGATTTTTAATGCTATATTTGACCGTATCTCTTGACGAAACTATCGGGACAACAGCTTTATTATTTTTTTAAATTTGAATTTATGTTTCTGAGTAATTTCATTGAAAAATTAGGTCTAGCTGCATCATGTATGAATATGTTTTTTGGTTTATACTTTTTTACGTACTTTAAGGCATTATAGCAAGAATCTGATCTCTCTTTACCTCCTTTAATAATTTGTATTGATTTAGGATATCCTTTTTTTTTTAAATGATTAATTTTATTAGAAACAATAATTATTTTTTTAAAAAGTTTAGAATCTAGAGATTTTTGTATAGAGTGATCAATAATCTCTTTATTCTTATAAAAATAGAATTGTTTATCTATTTTTTTATGAAATCTCTCACTTTTTCCAGCTGCCAATATTACAAAATAGTTGTTCATTTATCTAAATGCTATAATTCTAAATCATGTTAGAATTTTTGAAAAAAAATATATTCATAATTGTTCTATCTAGTATCACACTATTTATAGGTTTTTTAACTTTTTTGACCTTTATAGACAGAAGTTTTATTGAATTAAACCAAAACAATTTACAATATTTATTAATTTTAAATATTTTTCTATTATTCTTATTATTTATATTTATTTTTAAACAAATAAAAGAATCTATAAAAAATGATATTGATAAAGATAGTTTAAACTCTAATAAAAAATATATTACATATTTTTCACTATTTACACTTATTCCATCGATATTAATTTCTATATTTTCACTATTTTTATTTTCTTTCGCTTTGGAAAAATATTTTGATAAAAAGGTTTCAACTGTAGTAAATAATTCATATGAACTTGCAAAAAGTTATGTAGAACAGGTAAGAAATAAAATTCAATCAGATATAGTGCTAATTGCATTTGATACTAATAAAAGTTCTAAATTTTTAAATGATAATGAAAAAGAATATTTAAAGTTTTTAAGTACGCAAAAATTAATTCGTGGTGTCGATGAAGTTCATATAATAGACAATAAAAAAAATCTACTATTCTCTTCTTTGGTGAATAAAAATAATTATATTCCACCTATTGATGAGGCTTTAAAATTAGTATTGGACGATGATAGACCTTTAAAAATAATTAATGCACCACAAAATAGATCTGCAGCTATAATGAGGTTACAAGGATTTGATAATAGATTTTTATATGTTGTTAAATTTTTAGATAAAGATATTTCAAAATATCTGACTGAGTCTCAAGAGGCAATAAATTTTTATTATACTGTTGAGGAAAAAAGCACAGGTATAAAAATTTCATTTATAATTATTTATGTCATAATTGTTACATTATTATTATTTTTATCAATTTCGATAGCAATAAGATTTTCATCAAGATTTTTCAGGTCAATAAATAATTTAATCTTAGCCTCAACAGCCATCGGAGAAGGAAACTTAGAAACAAAAGTTCCAGAAATTAAAACTGATAAAGATTTAGAAGTCCTCAACAAGAATTTTAATTCAATGATTAGTAGACTAAAAGGTCAACAGGAAAAATTAATTATAAATGAAAAACACGAAGCTTGGGGCAATTTAGCAAGAAAATTAGCTCATGAAATTAAAAATCCACTAACTCCACTACAATTAACAATAGATAGAATGAAAGATAAATATACATCTCATTTAATAAAAGATGATCAAGATAATTTTAAAGAAAATCTAAAAATTATTAACAATCAAATAAGACAAATAGAAAATTTAGTAAATGAATTTTCTGACTTTGCTAGAATGCCAAAACCAATTTTGAAAAATAATGATTTAATTAAAATATTAAATGAAAGTATAAAATTATCATCAGAATTTGATAAAAACATTGAGATTAGTTTTATTAAAAAAGAAAAAGAAATTTTATTTAATTGTGATAAAGAACAATTAAATAGAGTTTTTTTTTAATTTACTTAAAAATTCGATTGAAAGTATTAAGCAAAAATACCAAAAAATAGGTGCTTTTGATAAGAAAATTTCAATTGAAATTTCTTTGAATAACGACCATATTAAACTCACTTTAGTTGATAATGGTATTGGTTTTGATCAAATTAAGAATGAACTTAAAAACATCATAACCCCCTATTTTACAACTAAAAAAAATGGAACAGGTTTAGGACTTTCGATAGTAAACAAAATTATAAATGATCACAATGGAGAACTTTTATTTTTTCCAATATCTAATGGTGCAAAAGTAGAAATTAACTTTAAATTAAATGGCAATAGAAATCTTAATAGTTGACGATAACGCTGATATTAGAAAAATTTTGAATGAGCTAATAATTGATGCCGGTTACAAAACTAGAGTAGCGGCAAATTATAATCAGGCTCTGACAGAAATTGATAAGAAACTTCCAGATATTGCAATCCTAGACGTTAAGCTTGATAAAGGCGATAATGATGGTATCGAATTATTAACTCATATTAAATCTAAAAATACGGACATCCCGGTTATTATAATTTCAGGTCATGCTAACATAGAAATGGCAGTAAATTCTCTCAAACATGGAGCTTTTGAATTTGTTGAAAAACCTTTTGATCAAGCAAGGTTATTAAATTTTGTTGCAAGAGCTGTTGAAAATATAAAACTTAAAAATCAAAATAAAGAATATGAGAATAAATTATTTTCATCTTTTGAATTAATTGGGGACAGTAAGAATATTAACAATATTAAAGAGCAGATTGATAAAATTTCTGTGACTGACAGTAGAGTTTTGATAAATGGTCCATCAGGATCCGGTAAAGAATTAATTGCAAGAAAAATACATAAAAAATCAAAAAGAAACGATAAACCATTTGTAATTCTAAATGGAGCCTTATTGGACTCAAACAAATATGAATTGGAATTATTTGGTGAAGAGAAATCAAATGGATCAATTTCCTACGGAGCTCTTGAAAAAGCTAATAAAGGCACTTTACTAATTGACCAAGTTTCTGAAATCCCGCTAGATATTCAGTCTAAAATACTAAGGGTACTGACAGATCAAAAGTTTAAAAGATTAAATGGAAATGATATTATTAATGTTGATGTTAGATTAATTTGCTCATCAGGTAAAAATCTTTTGGATGAAATTAAAATCGGAAATTTTAGAGAGGATTTATATCATCGATTAAATGTTTTTGAAATAAATATTCAACCGTTAAATGAGAGGATATCCGATATTCCATTATTAATAAAATATTTCTCTAAAAAAATTTCTGCCAGCTATAACATAAAATCATTAGAATTAGATGAGAATAATACTTATATTTTAAGTCATAACTGGAAAGGAAACGTTAGAGAGCTCAGAAACCTCATTGAAAGAATTGCTATATTACAACCGGAAACAAAAGATAAAATATCGAGTATTGTTAAAGAGTCTCTAAAATCTAATTTTTTTGATGAAAAATTAAATGAAAATAGTTTATCTGTGCCATTAAAAGAAGCTAGAGAAAAATTTGAAAAAGAGTACTTGACTATTCAATTAAAGAAATTCAATGGAAATATCTCTAAAACAGCAAGTTTTGTAGGTATGGAAAGAAGTGCATTGCATAGAAAGCTAAAAGGTCTTGGTATAAAAGAATTTAATTAAATGAATATTATAATTTGTGGTGCTGGCAGAGTTGGATTTACTATTGCCAAATTATTGAGTGAACAAAGTCATTCTATAACAGTAATTGATCAATCAAGCGAGGATATCCAGAAAATAAGCGATAATTTAGATGTAAAAGTGATAGTAGGTAAAGCAACATATCCTTCTATTTTAGAGAAAGCTAACGCTTCAGAGGCTGATATGATTATTGCTGTAACCAGAAACGACGAGATTAATATGTTAATATGTCAGATAGCTTTTTCAATTTTTAGTGTCCAAAAAAAAATTGCAAGGATAAGATCGCAAGATTATCTTAATCCTAAATTTACAAAAGTTTATAACAAAGAAAACCTTCCTATAGATGTTATTATTTCTCCTGAAATTGAAATCGCCAAATCAATTCAACAAAAGTTAGAAGCACCAGGGGCATTAGATAGTGTACCTTTTGCAGATAATAAGATTAGATTGCTTGAAATTCTAATTAAAGAAGAGTGTCAATTGATTGATATAAAATTAAATGAATTAACAAAAAAAAATCTGAAACTTGAGGCTAATATTATAGGAATCAATAGAAATGATAAATTTTTTATCCCAAAAAAAACGGACTCAGTAAAAAAAGATGATAAAATTTATGTTATAATAAATTCTACTCAAATGTCCGAAACACTCAAGGCTTTTGGTCATGAGGAAAAAATATCAAAAAAAATATTAATAATTGGTGGCGGAAATATTGGTTTTAATCTTGCAAAAAATATTGAAGAGACTTTAGATTCAGTCAGAGTAAAGATTATTGAAAAAGATAAAGAGCGAGCCGAGTATTTAGCTAATCAGTTAAACAATACGATAGTGATAAATGGAGATGGTCTTGATGAAGATACATTGTTAGAAGCCAATTTAGATGAGTCTGAAACAGTATTGGCAATTACAAATGATGATGAGGATAACTTGATGGTTAGTGTGCTTGTTGAAAAATTCACAAAGGATCAAAAAAAAATTGATGATAAAAGAACTATGGCACTAATTAACAAACCTAATTACTCCTTGCTTCAATCATCACTAAAAATTGATGATTTTATAGATCCAAGAATGAATACAGTTTCTAGTATTTTAAAACATGTACATAAGGGAACGATTGAAAATGCATATACAATTTCGAATGGAGAATATGAAGTTATTGAGGCAGAAATAATTGAAACATCGGAACTAATAAATAAAGAATTAAAAAATTCTAACCTTCCTGAGGAAGTTAGAATTGGTGCAGTTTTAAGAAATCAAAAAATAATAATACCTAGATCAGATTTTATTTTTAAAAAAGACGATAGGGTAGTGTTTATAGTCAAAAAAGATTCAATTTCTTATGTTGAAAATATATTTAGATTAAGTTCAGTATAATTAATGTTTGGATTGAAAATCAAATATCTTAGTTTTTTTTTTATCTTAATATCTATTTTTTCGTTTTTTAATATAATTTACTCTTACTATTTAAACTTATATTTAAATTTAGACACATATTATTTATGCTTAATAGTGTCAGCTACTATTTCAATTATTTTTTATAAAATCAAAATTCCTAATAGGAAATTTTCAATATTTAATAAAATTTTTACGGTTTTTTTCGGATATATTATAATTCCTGTTATTCTATCCATCCCATTCTATTTTAGTATTTACAATTTGACCTTATTGGACTCCATTTTTGAGTCAATTTCAGGCTTTACCTCAACTGGTTTTACAATTTTTGAAAATATAAAGCATATTGATCAAAGTTTGATTTTATGGAGGGCATCCGTTCAATGGATAGGAGGACTTTATTTTTTATTTTCTATAATTTATTTAATAGATATTTATGATGAAAGCTTTAAAAAAACTCTTACAAATTTTATCTCTTTTGATAGTTCAGAAATATTTAAGCAAGCTTTCAAAGTTTTTTTAATTTATTCTATATTGACCTTAATAATTTTTATAATTTTAAATATTTTTTCGTTTAGAACTTTTGATTCATTAAACCTTGCATTTACTTTGATTTCTTCAGGAGGTTTTTTGCCAGTAAATGATTTGTCATTGATTGTTAAAGAAAATTCTCAAATTCTTGTTCTTTCTTTTTGCATGTTATCTTCTTTTTTTAGTATTTTTTTTATTTATAACTTAATTTTATTTAAAAACAGAAATACAAATTTTTTTTATGAAGATCTTCACTTAATAATCTATTTAGTTACTGTGATTGCATTCTTTTTTCTCCTTTTTGGTTTCAACACTAATTTTTCAATTAATTTTTTGTCATTATCAAGCAGCATGTCAAATATCGGTTTTTCTCTTAAATTAGTTGATCCTGATTTGAGTTTGATATATTTAGTTTTAGTAATAATTGGTGGTTCTTTTTTTTCCACAAGTTCTGGTTTGAGATTTATTAAAATATACTCATTATTTAAATATTCTTTGAATCAAATTCTGTCATTCAGTAAACCTAGAAATGTTTTTATGAATAAGTTGATGTTTACAAATATAAATTTTGATTTTAACGAGATAAAAAAATATTTCTTAACAATCCTAATATTCATATTTTCATTTTTAATATTGACTTGTTTACTAAGTGTGAGTGGAATAGATTTTGAAAGTTCTTTTAAATTATCAATTTTAACAATCATGAATACCGTTAATTCTTCATCTTATGGTTTATCGGAATTTGATTTTAATAATTTACATTATTTCACCAAATATTGTCTTATTTTGTTCATGATTATCGGAAGAATTGAATTGTTAACAATTTTACTTCTTTTGAAAAAATTTCTTTTTAAAAATTAATTTATTATTGTATATCTATATCTTAATTATAATGCGCCCTTAGCTCAGCTGGATAGAGCATCGGTTTTCTAAACCGAGGGTCGGAGGTTCGAATCCTCCAGGGCGCGCCAGATCTGACCAAAATGGGTTTAATGTGACTAAATTACAATACTCAGATGGTTTAATTTTTCTTGCAGTACTTTTTCTTACATGCTTAAATTATGAATATTCAAAACTTAGTTTTGAATTATTTGTTAACAAATAAATAATAACAGAAGGAAGAATAATGTTTAAATACTTAAAACAATTAACTTCTTTAGTTGCTATGGTTGCTGTGTTGTTCA
>MDTB01083899.1_pt1 | contig 17736 bp, 20 predicted proteins | sample 811161 | NCBI WGS metagenome assembly MDTB01 (sample SAMN05326650, study PRJNA326480) | marine metagenome | isolation source: seawater | place: Mediterranean Sea | collected 2009
GAGCAATGTCGCAGATCTTTGGTAAAGGTAAGGTGTCGGCAGAAGAATTACAAGGACAACTGGGAGAAAGATTACCAGGAGCTGTGGTTAAATTTGCTAATGCAAATGGTATGGCAATGATCAAATTGCAGAAAGACTTAAGAGATGGTGTTGTTGGTCTAGATAAAATTCTTAAATTCTCAGAAAAATTAACAGAAGATCATAGAAAATCTGCTTTAGATATGGCTGCTTCTACCGAGGAATCGGGTCAAAGAATGACAAACGCATTTAAAGATATGCAATATGAAATTGGTATTATATTCCAAGACTTAGGTGGAGAGTTTAACGATTTAATTACAGGATTTTTAAGGCAGATTACTAGATTACTACGAATGATAAATCGTATTAATAATGAGAGTAATGCAAGAGTAATAGCGAGAAAGAAAACAAGAGCAAAATTCAAAGATGCTAAAGAAGCTACTGAAAATCCATTGCAAAATTTACCATTTATTGGTGGAATGTTTAAATCTGAAGAATTTAGAAATCTTGAGAAAGAGGCTCTTGATTTTCAGAACAAAGAATTTAATAAAGCAATGAATGCTGAGATTATTGCTGATAATACTCGTGGAAAATTTGAAACATTCTCTAGTCCAGAAGCAAAAGCAAAAGCAGCACAGAAATTTAAGTTGGAACTTGGATTAATAAATCAAATACAGGCTGATAACTTACTAATAGAACAAGATTCATTATTAGCATTTGAAGCTATTGGAGGTAAAGCAAATGAGTTTGGTTTATCACTTGATGATATAAAAGCAAAACTAAAAGAAGTTAGGAATGACACCTATAACTTTAAAGAAGAATTTAAGAAGGTAGCAGATGCATCTTTAAATTTACAAGATAATCTTGAGGAGTTAGCAGTTACATCTATTAACAAACTTGCAGATGGATTTGCGGAACTTGCAGTATCAGGTAAAGCTAGTTTTGGCGATTTAGCAAGATCAATATTAGCTGACCTACAAAGAATGATTATAAAGGCATTATTCTTTAAGGCATTATTTGGATTATTCCCAGGCTTACAAACTTTCTTAGGATTTGAAAAAGGTGGTGTTGTTGAAAGTGCTAAAGGTAATGTATTTGCCAAAAATAATGTCAAGCCGTTCTATCGAGGGGGAGTTGTTGACAAGCCAAGTATTTTTCCAATGGCAACAGGGGTTGGCCTTATGGCAGAGAAAGGGCCTGAAGCGATCATGCCGTTGAAGAGAGGAAGAGGAGGAAGACTTGGGGTTGAAGCTTCTGGTGGAGTTGGTAATGTTGTGGTAAATGTAGATGCATCAGGTTCTTCTGTCGAGGGCGATAATGCACAAGCATCACAACTCGGTAAAATGTTAGGAGCTGCTGTACAGGCAGAACTTGTAAAAGCAAAAAGACCTGGAGGCATACTAGCTTAATAAATGGCAAACTTTAATACCACAGTAAATATAGAACCTGACTTTGGAGTTAATAAAACTTCAAAGCCGATAAAACGTGTTTTACGTTACGCTGATGGATATGAGCATCGCTTAATTTTTGGGTTGGCTGCACACCAAAACCCTAAAGTATATTCTCTTACTTTTGAGAACATTACAGAAACACAAAGTGATACTATAGAAACATTTTTAGATGCAAGAGCTATAGATAGCGATAGTTTTGACTTTACTCCTCCTAATGATGTGATTGGTAAATATGTTTGTGATAATTGGACTAAACGAATTCCATATCCTAATAGAGCAACAATAAATGCAACTTTTAGACAAGTATTTGAGCCTTAAATAAAAATGGCAACAGCACCTGTTTTTAGTGATTTACAATCTATTAATCCTTCAGCAATCATTGAACTTTTTGTTCTGCAATTAGATAATGCTATTCATGGTGCAAATACTACATATCGTTTTCATGCAGGGAGTAATTTAAATGCAAATGGAAAAATTGTATGGGCAGGTAATGACTATTTAAGATTTCCAATAAAAGCAGAAGGTTTTGCTTTTCAGAGAGGACAATTACCTCGTCCAACTTTATCTGTATCTAATTTAGGTCTTGGTACTGTTGATGCTCTTTCTATCTCAGCACTTTTATTAACCGTAAATGAAACAACCGCAGGTAATGATTTAGCAGGTGCTTCAATAACAAGAATTAGAACATTAGCTAAATTTATTGATGCTGTAAATTTTGCTAATGGACAAAATCCAACCGCTGATAATACTGCTGAATTTCCCCAAGAAATTTATTATATAGATCGAAAATCAGGAGAAAATAGAGATGTTGTTACCTGGGAACTTGCAGCAGTTTTTGATCTTGCTGGGATACGAATTCCTAAACGTCAATGTACTCGTCAAATATTCCCATCTATAGGTACTTTTCAATGATTAATTGGAAAGTTGATGCTCTTAACCATGCAAAAAAAGAAGACCCTAAAGAGTCTGTTGGATTGTTATTAAATATAAAAGGGAAGGAAAGATATTATCCATGTAATAATCTTGCTCTTACAAATCATCAATGTTTTATTTTAGATCCAGAAGATTATGTAAAAGCTGATTCTATTGGTTCTATAACAGCAATAATTCATAGTCATCCAATCACTCCTCCGACCCCAAGTCAAGCAGACAAAGTAAGTTGTGAGCAAAGTAATTTACCTTGGCATATTGTTAATCCAAAAACAGAAAAATGGGCTAGTTTACAACCTACAGGATATAAAGCTCCATTAATTGGAAGACAATGGGTCTGGGGAGTAACTGATTGTTGGTCATTAGTCCGTGATTATTATAAAGAACAAAAAAAAATAGAATTATTAGATTATGAAAGATCTATGTTACCCGAAGACTTTTTAAAAAATCCTTTGTTTGAAAAATATGCTGAAAGAACAGGTTTTAGAGAACTTAAACAAAATGAATCATTGGAACAAGGAGATGTTTTATTAATGTCAATATTGCATCCAACTTTAAATCATGTAGCTATTTTTTTAGGAGACATGGTTTTACATCATTTAGCAGATAGACTATCTTGTAGAGAACCTTACTCTGAATGGTTATTGAAATGCACAGGCAAGAGGTATAGATATGATGCGTAATATTGTTTTACATGGAGACTTAGGTAAATTTATAGGTCATAAAAATCTTGATGCAAAAGTGTCAACTGTTGCTGAATGCGTAAGATTTTTAATAACTAATTTTCCTCAAGCAGAGGCTTATATGGCAAAAAGATATTACAAAGTAATTTTAAAAGGAGAAGATATAAATCAAGATGAGTTACATAATCCAATAGGCCAAGCTGAAATTAATATTGTTCCTGTAATCTCAGGTGCAGGTGGTAATTTTGGAAAAATATTTTTAGGAGTAGCACTAATAGGAGCATCGTTTTTATTTCCAGGTGCAGGTATGTTTGGAACTACAAGTTTATTTGGTGCAGGTGCAGGTGCAGGTATAGGAACAACAATCGGTACGGCATTATCTGCTGTTGGAGCAGTTATGGTTTTACAAGGTGTAAGTGGAATGTTATTCCCTTTACCTGATGAGCCTGATTTTTCTAGTGAGGGAGATCCTAGAATATCTTTTAATTTTTCTGGAACTCAAAATACATCACGAGCTGGAACTCCTGTTCCAATCGTATACGGAGAAATTATGACAGGATCTGTGGTGATTTCTGCTGCAATAGATACTGAGCAGGTACAAGCATGACAGAAGATAATAAAAAAATTATTCGTGGTGCAGGTGGGCCTCCTCCTCCTCCTCCTCCTCCTACAAGAACTCCTGATACCTTACATAGTAGGCAATTTGCTACTATCCAAGATTTAATATCTGAGGGAGAAATTGAGGGATTTGCTACTGCTTCTAAAGAAGGAAGGACAAAAGGAACTACTGCTTATAATAATGCTGCATTAAAAGATATTTTTTTAAATAAAACTGCTGTTTTAAAATCAACTGCAAATTCTGTTAGTCCAGCAAGTACTGATTATAATTTTCAAGAAGTAACTTTCGTTCCAAGATTTGGAACATCTAATCAAACATTTGTACCTGGGATAGAAAGTAGTGAATCTCCAACGGCTGTTGGAGTAACAGTTACAGCTTCTACTCCAGTAACTCGATCTATATCTAATAGTAATGTTGATGCTGTTAAAGTAACTCTTACATGGCCTCAATTACAACAAATAACTGATGGTGGGGATATTTTAGGAAAGACTGTTAGTTATAAAATACAAATTCAATACAATTCTGGAGGTTATACTGACGCTATAATTACAAGTGTTAGTGGAAGATCTGCTGATGCATACCAAAGAGATCACAGAATAAATTTAACAGGAGCTTTTCCTGTTGATGTAAGAGTTGTAAGACTTACAGCAGATGCTCCTGATAGTAATACTGCTGACAGTTTTCAATTCACTAGTTTTTCAGAAGTTATTGACGTTCAACTTGCTTATCCAAATAGTGCATATTCTCATTTAAGGCTTGATTCTCAACAATTTACTTCTATACCTCAACGTATGTTTAGGATAAGAGGTATAAAAGTCAGAATACCAGGTGCAGGTGCATCTAGCTCTGGAACTCCAAGTATTGATGCTACAACTGGTCGTATTGTTTATCCAAGTGGTTATATTTTTAATGGAACAATGGGAGCTGCCGTTTGGTGTTCATGCCCTTCGATGATCTTGCTTGATCTTTTAACTAGCACTAGGTACGGACTAGGAGATCACATTACAGATTCAAATTTAGATTTATTTAGTTTTGTTGCTGCATCTAGATATGCAAATGAAGAAGTTGATGATGGTACAGGTGCAGGTACAAAAGAACCTAGATTTAGTTGTCATGTAAATATACAAAAAGAAAGCGAAGCTTTTGAAGTAATAAATGATTTATCTAGCGTTATGAAATGTATGCCTATATGGACAGCTGGTGCAATAACAATTACCCAAGACAAACCAACAGATGCAAGTTATTTGTTTAATCTGTCAAATATAACGTCTAATGGTTTTTCATACACAGGCAGTAGTTTAAAACAAAGACATTCTGTGGTAAAAGTTAGCTATTTTAATATGGACTCGCAAGAGATAGATTATGAAGTTGTAGAAGATAGCACAGCTATAAATAAATTTGGAGTTTCGATTAAAAATATAAAAGCATTTGGTTGTACAAGCCGTAATCAAGCAGCTCGTCTTGGACGCAGTATTCTTTTCGCTGAACAAAGAGAAAGTGAAGTTATTTCTTTTACTACATCAATAGATAGCGGTGCTGTTGTAAGACCTGGAACTGTTATAGAAGTTAATGACCCAGTAAGAGCAGGTTTAAGAAGAGGTGGTCGTTTAAAAAGTGGAGCATCAACAACTGTTGTAACTGTCGATGATATAAGTGCAACAGATTTAGCCGTTGATGGTAATGGCGATCCTACAGGGGATGCAACTATATCTATAATTTTACCTGATGGCACATTAGAAGTTGGTATTATATCTGACGTAAGTGGGGGTCAAATAACTGTAAATAGTGTACAAAGAGCAGACGGAACAACCGCATCTTCTTTTTCTCAAGCACCAAATGCTAATACAGTTTGGCTTATTCAAAACACAACATTACAAGCACAATTATTTAGGGTAATAACAGTTGAAGAACAAGAAGATGTTACCTATCAAATATCTGCTTTATCTTATATTCCTGGAAAGTATGCGTTTATAGAAGATGGAACTCCTTTGCAAGAAAGAACTATAAGTATTTTGTCAGGATTAAAAGATCCCCCAGGTAATTTAGATATAGTTGAGACAACTATTGTTATAAATAACATTGCAAGAAGTAAAGTTATAATAAGTTGGCAGCCTGTTTTAGGAGTATCAAAATATTTAGTAACTTATAAATTTGAAGATGGTAATTATGTTTCCGTAGAAACATATTCTCCTGATATAGAAATTTTAGATACACAGAAAGGAACTTATGAAATACAAGTCTTTTCTTATAATGCATTATTACAACTATCATCTACAGCATCTACAACAATATTTACTGCTGTTGGTAAAACAGCATTACCTGATAACGTACAAAATTTAACTCTTGAGCCTGTTAATGAGCAATTTATAAGATTAAGATTTAGTCAATCAACAGCTATAGATGTTTTACATGGTGGAAGAGTTTATGTAAGACATTCAAACTTACCAATTGGATCTGCTGCCTTCCAAGCAGCACAAGATATTATTGAGGCAGTTGCTGGATCTGCTACTGAAGCTATATGCCCTGCTTTGCCTGGAACTTATCTTGTAAAATTTCAAGATGATGGCGGTAGATTTAGCACTACAGAGGCAAAAGTTAGTCTATCAACAGTACAGATAACTGATGAAATAACTGTAAAAATAGATAGGGAAGATACTGACTCAACTCCATTTAACGGAACAAAATCTAATGTGGTTTACGATAGTTCTTTAGGTGGGTTAAAGCTTACAAATCCAGTATCTAATAATATTGGAACTTATGATTTTGTTGATACTTTGGATTTAGGTGGTGTTTTTTCTTTAGGTATTACAAGATTTTTCCAAGGTGTAGGTTTTTACACAGGAGATCAATTTGATAATAGAACTGAACTTATAGATACATGGACAGATTTTGATGGTTCTATAGCTAACGATGCAAACGCAAAACTTCAAGTAAGAACTTCTACTGACATGAGTTCTTATACAGATTTTAATGATGTAGCAAACGGAACTTTTAAAGGTAGAGGATTTCAATTTAGAACAAGACTTGAAACTTCTGATAATGCTCAAAATATAAACTTACAACAATTAGGATATACAGCAACATTAAAATCTAGAACAGAACAGAGTGCTGTAATAGCATCAGGATCAGCGGCTAAAAATGTTACTTTTACTAATGCTTTTTTTGTTGGCACTTCAGCCCTTGGCAATTTAAATAACTTTCTTCCAGCAGTTGCGATTAATCCACAGAATATGGCTACAGGAGATTATTTTGAAGTAACTAATGTAAGTGGGACAGGATTTACAGTTCATTTTAAAAATTCAAGTAATGCTAGTATTAATAGGAACTTCACTTACCAAGCTGTTGGTTTTGGTAAAGGAGGTTAACATGAGAAAAACTAGTATTTAATCGTGGCTGACGTAACTAATTACACAATTGAAAATGCCTCTGGGGCAAATGTGCGAATTGATCTTAATAATGTTTTTGCTGCAATTCAATCTAGTAATTCTAAATCTACAGATTTAGCTGCTAGTCAATGTGTGGCAGGTATGCCATTTCTTAATACAACGACAAATATTCTTAAAGTTAGAAATAGTGCAAATAATGGTTTTACTGAAATTGGAAATATAAATGTAGCTAATTTAGGACTTCTACCAGCAGGTGGTGGAGTTATGACAGGTGCGTTATTAGGACATGATGGTTCTAATGCTGCTGCCCCTGCTTTTAGTTTTGATACTGATACAGATTTGGGATTGTTTAGAAAGTCAGCAAATATTATGGGATTTAGTTCTGCTGGTACAGAACAAATGGTTTTTGACGCAAATGGAATAACTTTGCGAGAACAAAATGAAATTAGGTTTGGAGATGCAAATTCGAGTAATTATATTGCTTTACGGTCTCCAAATGGTGTTGGAACAAATTATACGCTCACTTTGCCGACTACTTTAGGTGGGAACGGAACTCTTTTGAAAAATGATGGAAGTGGAAATTTAAGCTTTATAGCTGGAACCATAGGAGTTGGTTCAACAACTATAAATATAGGAACATCATCAAATACTATCGCAGGGCTTACAGCTTTAACTTCTGCGACACTTAACGCTACAACTGTAAAAGCAAATAATTACCAAGATGCTAGTGGAGGTAATACATTTACTGCAAGCCAAATGGCTGCGATAGCTGCAAGTAAACCACTAAAAGCCTATGTAAATTTAAAAGGTACTGGAACTGTTTCTATTAGACAATCTTTTAACGTAAGTTCAATAACTGACAATGAAGTTGGTGGTTATCAAGTACATTTTACAAGTAATATGAGTACAACAACTTATATAATTACAAACTGTCAAAGTCAAAATAATTCGGGTCATAATAGTCATGGTAATGTATATATTCTTAACGCAAGTATGACTACATCAAGTTTTAAATCAAGATCATTTAAACATGATTCATCAGGTGCAACGATTGATAGACTAATGGTTGGTTTTATGGTCGTTGAGAACTAATATATAAATAAAAACTATGGCTAATTCAGATAAAAGAATTGTATATATGCAAGATGATGGAACTGTTGCTATCGTCATCCCTGCCGACAACTGTGGTCTTACAGTTGAAGAAATACAAGCAAAAGATGTGCCTGATGGAAAAACTTCGTATATAATAGATGCAACAGACGTTCCTACTGATAGGAGCTTCCGTAATGCTTGGACTTATACTGAATAAATTATGGGATTTGGAACTGATATGGCAAAAGCCAAAGAAATTCATAAGGCAAATATAAGAGAAGCTAGACAGCCGTTACTTACATCACTTGACGTAGATTTTCAAAAAGCACAAGAAACTGGTGCGAGTACAACTGATATTGTTGCAAAAAAACAAGCATTAAGAGATGCCCCTGCTGATTCAGCTATAGATGCCGCAACTACAGAAGCAGAATTAAAAGCACAATGGAAAACTGATATACTTGGAACAACACCTTATAGCTAATGGCAATTACTCCTGGAATATATAATATGACCGTTCAAAGAAGATCGGATCATAATATTCAACTTGTTTTTAAAGATTCTGATAATAATGCAATTTCATTAGTTGGATATACTGTAGAAGCACAAGTATGGGAAGAGACACGCACAACAAAATATGCTGATTTTGCTGTTACATATACAAATAGGTCTACAGGAACTATTGATATTGGCTTGACAGATACTCAAACTGCAACATTTATACCTTCAATTTTAAAATATGATGTTTTATTGACCAACCCTAGTGGGTTGAAAGAGTATTATTTAGAAGGAAACATAAATGTAAGTGAAGGTTACACAGCATGACCTCAGTTAACGTCACTAATTTAAAAAATACTGTCACAGTAAATGAAGGTGATTCAACTGTTGTTAATGTAACTACCGCTGGGCCACAAGGGCCTAAAGGTATTGACCTTGATGAAACTAGCAAAGTAAATGGCTCTGTTATTTACTATGACTCTACTTCTGCTAAATTTAAAGCAGATGCCACGACAACCAAACTTACACTCGTTAATGGGGGAAATTTTTAAGTCATGTCCAACACTATAAGAATTAAGAAAAGAGCAGCTAGTGGTAGTGCTGGAGCTCCATCTAGTTTATCTCCTTCAGAATTAGCATTTAACGAAAATGATCTAAAATTATATTATGGTTTTGGAGATGATGGTGCTACTCCCCCTGCTGCAAGTTCAATAATTCCTATTGGTGGTGCTGGTGCTTTTTTCAATAAAACAGATGTAAGAAATGCAAATAAAGTTTTAGCTGGACCTGCTTCGGGAAGTGATGCTGCACCTACATTTAGGGCTTTAGTTGCTGCTGATTTATTAAGGTTAAATGAATTTACTGCACCAAATGGTGCTGTTAGTCTTAACAGTCAAAAAATTACAGGACTAGCAGATCCTACTTCTGACCAAGATGCTGCGACAAAAGCGTATACAGATTCTGTTGCTCAAGGACTTGATGTTAAAGATTCTGTAAAAGTTGCAACTACAGCAAATATAACTTTATCAGGAACACAAACCATTGATGGTGTTGCAGTTTCTGCTGACGAAAGAGTACTTGTAAAATCACAGTCAACTGCAAGTCAGAATGGATTGTATCTTTGTAAAGCTAGTACTTGGACAAGAACTGACGATTTAGCTACTGGTGCAAATGCTGCTGGTGCTTTTGTATTTGTAGAACAAGGTACAGTTAATGCTGAGAATGGATTTGTATGTACTTCGGATACTGGAAGTGCGGTGGTAGGGACAAATTCTTTGGTCTTCTCACAATTTTCTGGGGCAGGTCAAATTATTGCTGGGAATGGTTTAGATAAATCTGGTAACACATTATCTGTTGATTTAAAATCAAATGGTGGACTTGTTATTGAATCTACTGAAATTGCTGTTGATCTTGCTGCTAGTTCTATAACAGGAACTTTAGCAATATCTGATGGTGGTACAGGAGCTACTAGTGCCTCTGCTGCAAGGACATCATTAGGGCTAGTTATAGGAACGGATGTTGAACCACATAGCGATAAGCTGACAGAACTTGCGACTATGGCTCAAACAGCAGCAAATGCTCTTGCTGATCTTACTGCTACTGAAGTACAAATATTGGATGGAGCTACACTAACAACCACGGAATTAAATTATGTTGATGGTGTTACTTCTGCAATTCAAACTCAATTAGATAATAAACAACCATTAGATTCTGAACTTACAGAACTTGCAACCATGTCAAGTGGTACAGCTTCAGCACTTGCTGACTTAACAGGAACAGAAGTAGCGATCTTAGATGGTGCGATTGTAACGACTGCTGAGTTAAATATTATAGATGGTAATACTTCAGCAACTTCAACTACATTGGCTGCTGCTGATCGTATGGTAATAAATGACGCTGGCACAATGGTACAGGTTGCTTTTACAGATCTTGTTACTTTTCTTGAAAACGGAAGTGTATCTGGTTTTGAAATAGATGGTGGAAGCTATTAGACCATAGGAGGTAAAGGCTCATGGCTAATCAAATTCGGTTTAAAAGAGCATCAGGTAGCGATCCAAGTGCATCTGATCTTGCTATAGGAGAACCAGGTCTTAGAACGGATACCGCAGAATTATTTTTTAAAAAAGATGATGGCTCAGTAGCAAAGGTATCAGGTGGTGGAGGTGGTCCTAATTTTAAATATTTAGAACTAAGAAATGCAGCAAATAATGGAGCAGCTAGTTATCCAGGTAATGATTTCACTCTTGTTACAGCAGGGACAACAACTGCAATAACTCCAGTAGCAGCAAACACTTTATTAGTTAGTGTCTCAGGTGTTATTCAAAAACCAAACTCAGGTACTTCTACAAGTGGTATCACAGGATTTATTGTAGATGGGTCAAGATTAAAAACTGCAACAAACCTACCTGCCGCTCCAGATTTTATTCTTTATCAAGAATCAGGCGGTATTGGAGAGCCAAGTGATAATACTGTCTCAACTGACAAAATTATTGATGATGCTGTAACTTATGCCAAAATACAAAATGTATCAGCTACAAATCGAATTTTAGGTAGGGACTCAAGTGGTGCAGGGGTAATTGAAGAAATTACACCAGCAAATCTTCGTACAATGATAAACGTAGAAGATGGAGCTACAGGAGATCAAAGTAACTCAGAAATAAAAACAGCCTACGAAGCTAATAGCAACACAAACGCATTTACAGACGCATTATTATCAAAATTAAATGGTATAGAAGCAAGTGCAACTGCTGACCAATCGGCAAGTGAGATAGTTGCCCTAATAGCAGACCAAACTATTGCTCCTTCCACTATTGATATGGAAGATGATGAGAGAATAAAACTTGGTGCAAGTGATGATCTTCAAATCTATCATTCGGGATCTGACTCTTGGGTTAGAGATCTAGGTACAGGAAATTTATATCTTGATACACAAGGGGCAAAAATTAGTTTAATTAGTGATGGGAATCAAAGTACTGGTTCTATGGCTCATTTTAATAAAGATGGATCAGTTCAGCTATTTCACAATAATGTAGAACGTTTTACAAGCACAAGTACAGGAGCAACAATAACTGGTAATTTAGCAGTTACAGGAACAGTAGATGGAAGGGACTTGGCTACTGATGGTACAAAACTTGATGGTATTGAAGCTTCAGCTACAGCAGACCAAACAGCAAGCGAAATACTCACTCTAATAAAGACTGTTGATGGTGCTGGTTCTGGTTTGGCAGCAGATACTTTAGATGGAGTTTCTTCTACTCAGTTTTTAAGGTCAGATACAAATGATACAACAACAGGAAATCTTACAATAAGCAAATCAGGTGCAACATTAACTCTTCTCGATACTGATACTTCAAATTCAACAAATGCAATCTTAAATTTTGATGACGGAAATCAACAAGGTGTGGCTTTAAAACACGTTGAACATGATGGCGATTTACCTGCTTCTGGTTATGGTTTAATTTTAACAGCTTCAGCAAGTAATACTCAATTCCCCTCAACTGGAACTCTTAGTTTATCTGTTTTAGGAAATATTTATGCTGGTGCAACTTCAATTGGTTCTGTTTCTAGAGTCTTAACAACAGCCGATGAAGGCTCTGGAAATGGTTTAGACGCAGATACTTTAGATGGTCAGCAAGGTTCGTATTATACAAACGCTGCAAATTTAACAGGAACATTACCAGCTATAGACGGTTCTAACCTTACAGGCATTAACTCAACAACTAATTTATCAACATCCACATCAACAACAGCCGTTACGATTGCTAGTAGTTCGGGGAATAATGCCTCAATAAGCGAAGCATCTGGTTCGGCTGCTGGAGTTATGTCAGTTGCACATCACAATAAATTAGATGGAATTGCTGCTGGAGCAACTAATGTCACAAACAATAACCAGTTAACAAATGGTGCTGGATATGTAACGAGTAGCGGAAACACAATAATCGGTACTGACTCAGATATAAATACTTCGGGGGCAACAGTTGTAGATCAATTAAATATGACTGATGGAGTTATCACTTCTCACTCAACTAGAACATTAACACTAGCCAATTTAGGATATACAGGAGCTACAAACGCAAACAACATTTCAAACAATAATCAAATTTCAAATGGTGCTGGATATATTTCAACTGTTCATTCTGCTAGATCAGCAAGTTCAAATGGTTATGTACGCTATAGAGATGGAACACAAATTGCTTATGGCAATGTCAACTTGTCTAACGGTGGTTGGACTACAAAATCTTTTGCAACAGCCTTTCCAAGTGTTTGCAGGGCTGTGGTTACAGTTCCTAATGATTCAACCGCAACTGGATCTGCTCAAAGAAACCATCAAGTTAGATCAGTAAATAGAAGTAATTTTCAAGGCCATAGTGGGCAACATACAAACCCATGTAATCATTTCTACATTGCGATAGGATATTAATATGAAATTTTACGCACACATTGATAGCACAACAAATCAACTTCTTGGTTGGTATAACGATGAAGCACATGATACGATTCCTACACCAAATATTGAAGTAACTGAGGCACAATGGGCAAATGCTTTAGATAATGACCATACCAAAGTAAATGCTGATGGATCGTCTGAAGTGGCAGACTTTAGAACTGATGAAGAAAAAAGTACTGATGCTAGAGAATATCGTGATTATTTACTAACTTTATATGTTGACCCTATTGTTTCTAATGCACTTAGATGGGCTGACTTGTCAACTACAAAACAAGACGAATGGAAAGCTTATAGACAAGCATTATTAGACGTACCAACACAAGGTTCGTTTCCAACCTCTGTGACTTGGCCTACAAAACCTAGCTAATTATGTCTTTAACAAAAATTACAAGTGATGGAATTACAGATGGCAGCATAGTAAATGCTGATATAAACGCAAGTGCAGCGATAGCAGGGTCAAAGATTGATCCTGATTTTGGATCGTTAAATATAACTACAGGTGGAAACATATCTGCTCCTGTATTAAATATTACAGGTGCTTCTGGAAATGATGGAATTATACTTTTAAATTCCGCAGGAGGAACAAATAGTGATTTTGCAAGAATTAGGCAAGTTATTGCTGACGATTCTTTCCGAATTGAAAACAAAGCTAGTGGTTCTTATGTATCAAGACTTTCTATTGCTTCAAATGGAACAGTTACTATTCCTAATAATTTAGATTGTAGTGCTGGTATTGACGTAACAGGAAATATTTCTTGCTCTGGAACAGTTGATGGGGTTGATATTGCTGCAAGAGATACCTTATTCGGTGGATTGACTTCTAGTTCTGGAGTGTTATCCAACGGAGTAACAGGAACGACACAAGGAGCGTCAGATAATACAACTAAGGTGGCAACAACAGCTTATGTAACGACAGCAGTTAATAATCTTATTAATGGAGCTCCAGCAGCTTTAGATACTTTAAATGAACTTGCAGCAGCTATGAATGACGATGCTGCGTTCAGTACAACAGTTACAAATAGCTTGGCAACTAAAATGCCTTTAGCTGGTGGTCAGTTTACAGGCAACATTACTTTTTCTGGAAGTCAAACAGTAGATGGTAGAGACTTATCTGTTGATGGTGCAAAATTAGACGGAATTGAGAGTTCAGCCACAGCAGATCAAACAGCCTCAGAAATCCTTACTTTAATAAAAACGGTAGATGGGGCTGGAAGTGGGCTTGATGCTGACACTTTAGATGGTATTAGTTCTGCAAGTTTTTTAAGATCAGATGCAACTGATACTGTTAGTGGAGCAATAACTTATACAAATGACGTTACTTTTGATGGTGCTACTGCTGGAAGAGATATTATTTTTGATAGATCAGATAACGCATTAGAGTTTGCTGATAATGCTAAAGCTAAATTTGGTTCTTCTGAAGAGCTTCAAATTTATTATGATGGAACCAATCCTACTTTTTACGCTGGTAACAAAACTGTAAGAGTAGTTGCTGATAATATACATTTTGAAGCTGGAGATTTTGGAGATGAATTTATTAGATGTAATCACGATTCGTCAGTTGATCTCTACTATGACAACAGTTTAAAATTAAGTACACAAAGTTATGGAGTTTCATTAACAGGTACTCTTTTAGCATCTGAAAATATAAAAACTGTTGATAATGGAATCATTGCTGCTGGAACAGGCGATGATGTAAAAATTCAGCATAATGGTACAAGCTCATTCATTGATAATAAGACAGGACATTTATACATAAGAGGAAATTCTGCTGGTGACGTTGGAGGAAATATTTATATTCAAGCTTTATCAGGAGAAAATGGTATTGCCCTTATCCATGATGCTCAAGTTGCCTTATATTTCAATAATTCCCAAAAATTAGAAACGGTCTCAGGAGGAGTGACTATCACAGGAACTTGCACCGCAACAGCATTTTCTGGAGATGGGTCAGGTTTAAGTGGTATTGCCTCGTTCCCATCAGGAACTCGCATGATATTTCAGCAGACTTCCGCACCAACTGGTTGGACAAAAGACACTAGCGACACAAACCAAAGAGCTTTAAGAGTTGTATCGGGATCTGCTGGATCAGGCGGTTCTGTTGCCTTCACAACTGCTTTTTCTAGTCAAGGTGTATCTGGTTCTGTTGCTAATGCAACTGCTGGCGGTTCTGTTGGAAACCATACTTTATCTACTTCTCAAATACCATCACACAATCACGGTATGCAACAGAAATGTATCGGTGCTGGTTGTGGTCCTAATATTCCTCAAACAGGTGCAGTTGGTACATTTGGATGTAATAACAACAGTACATCAATTAGTACGTTTAATACAGGAGGAGGAGGTTCTCACAATCACTCATTCTCTGGTTCAGCACACAATCACAGTTTTTCTGGTACGGCTATAAACTTGGCAGTTCAATATTTAGACGTTATTATTGCAAGTAAAAACTAGATGACTATTAAAGTCGAAAGCGGAGATCATTGTCCTTTAATGGGTAAAACCTGTATTGGACTTCAATGTGCATGGTTTACAAAAGTACAAGGAGTTAATCCGCAGAATGGACAAGATGTTGAAGAATGGGCTTGTGCTGTTGCATGGCTTCCTATGTTAGCTATAGAAAACAGCCAAAATACTAGAATGAGTGGAGCAGCCGTTGAATCATTTAGAAATGAAATGGTACAAAGAATGGATATGCCAGCAGCACCAGAAAGACCTAAAATAGAAAATATAAATATTACAAATTTATTGGAGGATAATTTATGAAATTAACAGTTATAGCTGTAGATAAATCAGTAACAAAAGATGGCACTTGCGTTTCAGATATTGATATGTCATCTTGGTTGCCTACAGATGTATGGGCAGTTAATTGGGATAGTGAAACCTCTACAGGAGAAATTGAATATAATGACGGAAAACCTAACGTAGCTATAAGTGATATTGGTATTTATTCTCAAGCAATTACAGATTTTGATAAAGCATTACCAGATGATGAAGAAACACAGTTAAAAGGATTTGTTTTAAGTCCTATTAATTCTTTGAGAGTAGTGAGAGATGGAAAATTAACTGATAGTGATTGGACACAACTTCCTGATTCAGCTTTAACAGATGCTAAAAAAACTGAATGGGCAACATATCGCCAAAAATTAAGAGATTTACCAGCAACCGAAACTAACTATGAAAACCCAACTTGGCCTACAGAGCCAACTTAAAGACACCTCATTAGTAAATGATCCTTTTATCTGGTATAAAGACAATGTTCTGTCTGAAAGTTTTTGTATAGATACTATAGATAAATTTGAAAAATCTAATTCACCATTTAAACTAGAAGGTCGTGCTGGATATACTGTTAATACACAAATAAAAGAAAGTCTAGATTTATTTATAAGTGATAAAGAGGAATGGAAAAATGAGGATAATATTTTACAACAAACTTTATATCAAGGTGTTCAAGAGTATATTCATATTTTAAATAAAAGGTTAAATTTACCTCTTTTTAATCCTAAATTATCAAATTTTGGAATTTCGATTTTTGTAAATGACGGAGACCAGCATCATGTTTTTGATAGTGGTTATCAGATACAAAGAACTTCAATAGGCAAAGGATATTCTTGGCATGATGACTTTTGTACTAAGGGAATGAATAATGAAGATGGTCCAAGATATTTAACTTTTATTTGGTATTTAAATACTGTAGATGAAGGTTGGACTCAATTTTACAATGGTAATCAAGTCGCACCAAAACAAGGAAGACTTCTTTTGTTTCCTTCTTCTTGGACTTATATTCATCAAGGTTATCCTCCAAAACAAACTAAATACATTATTACTGGTTGGATTCAACAAAATATAGCAACAAATGGTCAAACTATAAACTATGGTTGATTTTTAAAATACTGGTAATATTAATATAAATACAAAATTTTATGGACGCAATTACAGCAAAACAAATTACGCAATGGCGAGAAGAATTAAAAACACATAGAGAAAAACTTGAACAAGCACAATTAGTTGTTGCTCAAGAAACTAAACTTATCGCAATGATTGAGGGCGGTATTCAGTTTGGGGAGACTTTGTTGAAGCAGACCGTAGAAGAACACCTGAAATCAAGTAAAGTGGAGCAAGACCCACAATCAAAAACAGTACCAACAAAGAAATAGGTGCTAGTGCTTTTATTAATGCTTCTTTAATCATGTTTCAAAAAATCTGTAATTATCTTTCCATCTTATCTACAGTTCTAGTATTGGGAATACTAGGCGGTGGTTTTTTTACATTTAAGTATGTAACCTCAGAACAGTTTAAAAGTAAGATTATGAACGAGGTTCTTGGAAATGTACAAGGACTTATGCCAAAAGTTTTAGACCAAGAGTTACCAGAAATGACAGGGCCATCATTACCAATACCACTTAAAAAGTGAATTGTTTTTGGTGTAATACAGAGCTGATAACAGGAGATAGTATTGATCTTGATGAAAGTATGCATCCAATTTTGTATGAAGAATATTCTGTGCGTACTTCTTTAACTTGCCCCAAATGTTATTCGGATGTAGAAGTATTAAAAAAAAGAGATGCTTTTGATTAATGATTTTTAATTTTTTTAAAAAACTAATTAAATATTATGTAGA
>MDTB01198610.1_pt1 | contig 17736 bp, 11 predicted proteins | sample 811161 | NCBI WGS metagenome assembly MDTB01 (sample SAMN05326650, study PRJNA326480) | marine metagenome | isolation source: seawater | place: Mediterranean Sea | collected 2009
ATCAACGGGCAAACCCAAGCTTGGCATGAAGGGTGACTTTAAAGACTTTGATTTTGGACGCAAAGTTGAGAACACTCCCGCATCCCTTGGCTTTGACTATGCCTATGAACTGCCCCAAGGGATTCAGGGCTCTCCCTATATCGCAATTGAAAATGGAATACTTGCAGGCGATGCCACAAAGCTCCGGGAGTGGAAAACTGGTACCTACGGCAATTCAGTTATTGAGTCCGATGGATTTGGATCACCCGATTGGGATTCGTCCATGGCGGGTCCGGTTTTAACCGAAAAAGCATTATCCTTTCTCAAAAAACATTCTGAAAGAAATGAAGAAAATGGAATAAGAAAACCATTCTTCATGTATTATTGGAGCCAGTCTTGTCATGTCCCCCATACCCCTCCTGATGAACTGATGGGGAAAAAAGTAAAAGGTGCATCGCTCGACGCTCATCTGGATATGTTGGTGGAGGCTGATTTAAGTCTAGGACAAATAATGGAAGCTCTCAAAGCGAATGGTGAACTGGAAAACACACTGATTATCTTTACCAGCGATAATGGGGGTTTATCCCGTGGTCTTCCGGGAAAGCACAAAGGCGGGCATAATTCCAATTCAGGCTTTCGAGGAAGTAAAGCACAGGTTTATGAAGGAGGCCACCGGGTTCCCTTTATAGCCCGATGGGGAAATGGGAAGGAAAATTCACCTATTAAGCCAGGTTCCCTCTCCAAAGCATTAATCGGTCTGCAGGATCTCTATGCAACATTTGCAGAAATTACTCTTCAGTCTATGCAAATATCTGACGGTTTGGACAGCCAATCCTTTTTAGGAACTCTGCTTGGAAAAAAAGACGCAAAAACCCGAACGTCCATTCTTATTCAGGCAAACAATGGCAAATATCATGGACAACAATCAAAAAAGTCCGTGAGGGAAAATTCATGGAAATTAATATGCACCAAAGAGCTCAAACCCATTGAATTGTATAACCTCTCCAATGATCCTATGGAAAGCCAAAACCAAATTACAGAAAATTCTCAACTAAATCGGGTAAAACGAATGAGTTCAGAGTTAAGGCAAATTTTAAATTCTTCCAGAAGTACGGACCCTTTTCATTTAGAAAGAGACGAGAAGAATCCTACGAGGTCCAAAATCTATTCTGAACAACTTTTTTCCCCTAAAGCAAATCTGCTTTGTAGGATTAAAATACCCGAGGGAAACGAAGCCCAAAATTGGGGAGATAAATGGAAGGTCGAAGGAAAAAGTCCCATGAGGATTTTACTGACCCCAAAAATGGGAGATAAATGGGATATCAGTGGTTACAGACTAGCCGGAATTCCAATTCAAAACTGGGAACAAGGCGTTACCACAATGGAAGGAAGATTGAATAATGGAAACCTTACGAGTTGGTCACACCATGCCGTTGGATTTGCGGTAGCTCCGAGTTGGGAAAAAACCACTTTGGGGTTCCCCTTTCCTATGATTGAAGATCGCTATTGGGGGTCGGAAATTTTTAAGGATCAACTCGCCAAACCAAATGGACATCGGATACATTGGAGGAGATTCTTTCCAGAAGATGTCCGAGAAATTGTACTGGATCTAACCTCCTCATCAGGGAAAATCAATGCACTGATTGGTCCACCAGTTCTAGGTTGGCAAAATAATAAGGAGATCAATGAACAATTGGAAAGTCTTCCCTATCTCGATGAACTTGGACAGGTCAGTGCCATTCATTGGCCAGGCAAAGCGAACAACCTACAGGAAGCAAGGGACACCATGCAAACGGAGATCAAACAAGCTAAGAAAGAAGCCTCGAAGAGGAGGCTTGGTAAATTCGGTGGATGGATGGATGGCCCGAAAATGAAAGCAACCGGTCGGTTCCGCACTCAAAAAGTGGATAAAAAATGGTGGCTGGTTGACCCGGATGGCTATTTATTCTTTTCTGTAGGACCTTGCCTTACCGGAAATCGTGCTGAAACACTCGCTGTTTCAAAAAGAACAAATCATAACTTTTTCACCTATTTACCACCTAGCGATGACTATCTTCGCTGGACTGCATTCAGGAAAGTGGGGAACCAGAAATTTGTGAATTTCCCGGCTTTAAACTACAGGCGTTATTTCGGAGATAAATGGGAGGAAACGGTCAATCAGGGAACACATGATCGCTTGAGGGCGTGGGGACTAAACACCCTTGCCTGCTGGTCAGATGAAAAATTGCAAAAAGATAGAAAGACGCCCTACACATTAATCTCCTCCATTTGGTGGCAAAGCAGTGGACACAGAAAATTCCCTTCCCCTTTTAGAACAGATTTTCAATCCGACTTGGAAAAAAACCTAAGAAAACTGGCATGGGCAAAAAACGATCCTTTTTGTCAGGGAATTTTTATTGGGAATGAATTGGAATGGCCGGACCGAATTGGGGAAAAAATTCAAAAGCTTCCATTAGATCATCCGACTAAAATTTGGGCTGCTAATGAATTGAAAAAACGGGGCAAAAATAATTCACCCGCAAAAGTAAAAGATCTGGATGAACTATACCTGCCCTTTGTAAAAGCGTTCTTTCAAAAATGTAAAGCTGCGATCGAAAAGGAACTTCCCGGTACCCTCTTTTTAGGATGTCGTACGCATCGGGGGCCAAATGTACTGGGTCGTGGAGCACTTGGCTCTGTGGATGTGTTTTCGGTTAATGTATATGACTCCAAAGTTCGTTCATGGCAGGTGCCAGTTGATGCAGATATACCTATTATAGCAAGTGAGTTTCATTTTGGTGCAGTGGACAGAGGTGTCCCCAGTCCGGGACTTTCCGGATCATGGGATCAACGACAACGAGGTCTCTCGTTCGCTCATTACTTGGCTTCAGCATTAGTCGAACCTAGATTTGTCGGCATACATTGGTTTCAATGGATTGACCAATCAGCAGCAGGTCGAAAAGACAGAGAAAATCATCAATGTGGATTTATTGATGTAGCTGGGCGGTCTTACCCTGAATTTGTTGGGGTAGTTTCAAAAGTTACTAAAAATATGTATTTGGCCCGGAAAAATAATGATCAAAATACTGAATCCGTTCTCTCCTTTCTAATTAAAGATTAATTATTATGATATTTAGAATTCTAAAATGGATAATACCAGTATCAACTTTAACACTTAACGCCGGTTTACAACCGAATATTCTATTCATTTTCAGCGACGACCATGCTCTGCGGACAATAGGAACATATCCAGGCTCAATTAATAAAACTCCCAACCTTGACCGTATTGCGAAGGAAGGGGCAATTTTCATTAATTCTTTTAATGTAAACTCAATTTGCTGTCCCAGTCGGGCCGCGATTCTTACAAGTAAACACAGCTTAGCAAACGGAGTTACCGGTAACAGCTCTAAATGGAATGGAAAACAATGGGTCTATACAAGAGAACTTGCTAAAGCAGGTTATCAGACGGGCCTGATCGGGAAGTGGCATCTAAAAGGAAACCCGTCAGATGAATTTCAGAGTTGGGAAATTCTTTCTGGAAAAGGAGGTCAAGGATCTTATTTCAACCCAACTTTCCTAACCGCCAAGGGTGAAACCAAAGCAATAGGTCATTCGACGAAAATTATCACTGACAAAGCCATTCATTGGTTAAGTAAGAGAGATAAGGATAAACCCTTTTTGCTTTGTGCCCAATATAAAGTACCACACATCCATCGACTGCCCCCCATTAATCAGATGAATAATTATGATGACTATGAATTTCCGGTTCCCGAGACTTTCTTTGACGACTTCTCCACCCGCTCGCCTTTCGTTTCCAAAACTTGGATGGCACTGAAAGGAATGAAAGGGCATGTCCTGAATATTGCTCCCCTTGAATCTGAAATCCAAGAGAACCCTCACATTAGGCCGCCTTTTCTAAAAGAAATGACTGTGGATCAGCAGAAAGCATGGCACAAGGCTTACGATCCAAGAAATTTGCTTTACCGTGAACTCGAAAAAAAAGGTAAACTCCAGGGGAATCAGCGAAACCTTTATATTTATCAACGATTCATTAAGGACTATGTTCGATGCATCGACGGATTGGATCTACAGATTGGTAGAATTCTTCGATTTTTGGAGGAGCAGAATTTGGAGAAAAACACGCTTTTAGTCTACAGTTCAGACCAAGGCTTCTTCACCGGGGAACATGGGTGGGCCGAAAAAAGATGGATGTATGAAGAAAGTTTTAAATCACCCTTGTTAATGAGATGGCCTGATAAAATCAAGCCCGGTACTAAAATATATAAGCTTGTACAAAATATCGACCTCGCACCCACATTCCTGAAAGCCGCGGGTCTGCCTTCACCAAGTTTTATCCATGGCAAAGCTCTACAACCTATCTTGCAAGACAATTCACACCCTTGGCGAAAAGATATTTTATATCAATACTTTGACGGAGGAACGCCGACCCAAAAAGGGCCGTATAATATGCCAAAGCATGAGGGCATTCGCGACGAGAGATATAAGTTAATCTCTTTCTATGAATATGACTCTTGGGAATTTTACGATCTCGTAAATGATCCAAACGAACTAAATAACCTGATTCAAAAAAAATCATCCAAACCGCAAATTGATCGTTTACAAAAAAGGCTTCAAATTCTCAAGGAAAAGTTTGGTTTACTTCGATAAAACGACCTTAGTACCCGGTGTATTGTGTACTACGGAGAAAATTTCGCCCAAAAAGCACCGGGTGAAGTTATATCCCTGCCCCCATCATCAAAAACTGTGCCAATTTCCCGTAATCCATAAAGACTTCTGGCTACATTCATGCCACGCTTGATTCTTGATGGAGTAAAAACTAAACGGGACAAGTTAACACCTGCCAAGGGCGACAAATCCTCAACCAATGTTTCCCCTATGTGCAATCTCTGAAGAACTGGTAGTTGGCGGACAAAAGCAAGATCCTTAACCAAAGTACGATGCAGCGTTAAACTGACTAAAGGAAGTCCCGCTAATCCTGAAACATCTGAAACCGGGGATTCCGACAGCCAGAGTTGCTTTAGATTCGATGAGCGAAGCGGAGAAACCTCGTTTATCCGAGTACCTACTGCATATAGGTTTTCTAATGGTTGTCCCTCCAAGCCTTTCAAAGATTGAATTGGAGAATTATTTAAACGAAGTTCCATTAATTTGGCACTTTTTAAATCTCTCAAATTCTCAACTCTTGTATTTTCCAAAAACAAACTGCGTAAGGGCATATCTTTCAAATGTCTTAGTTCTCTCACGGGATTACCACTTAAATCTAATCCCTGTAATTTGAGTCCCCTTAAGGGAGAAAGGTCACGAAGCTCACAATTTGGAAGCTCGGCGGCAACGATAACTCCATTATCTTCATGAAATTTCCCCTGACCTTGATAATTGGGATTTGCACGGGCAAGGATTGATTGAATTTTTTGAATACTAGATGATCCGACACTGACCTTACTAGGTTCCTGCGGGGATTGTTGGGTATGGGTTTGGACAGTAGAATTTGTTTCGCTAAGATCATTTATCGGGACACTATTCCCTGGAATCTCGGATGCATTTTTGTCTATTTTTGGAATCTCTCCACCTTGGTTGCAACCAACGAATAAAATGGAAATAAGGATGATTAGACAAGTATGCCCAAAAGCAGCTTTATTTTGTAACATAAATCAAAACTAGAGTTTTCTTCATCAATTGTCGAACTGAACCTCCTTACCAGTTAGAAGTTTACTCCCATTAAATCGGTCTTTAGCTTGAGACAATGAATTCTTTGCTCTCCACTACCGATTTGATTATTTTCTTTGGATCTTTGCTCGCTGTTATGGGTATGGGTTTATGGGTAGGAAGAAAAGATGACAGCTCGGAAGATTACTTCCTCGCAGGAAGAAACACCCGTTGGTGGGGAGTGGCCGGTTCCATTTTTGGCTCGAATGTATCCGCAAATCACATTGTTGGGATGATGGGTGTTGGATTTGCCGTGGGCTTTGCCCAGAGCCATTTTGAAATCACTGCCATTGCCGGTTTACTAATGCTCTGTTACTTTTTTCTACCAGTTTACCGAAAACTTAACGTATACACCCTTAGCGATTACCTTAGCAGAAGGTACGATGATCGTAGTCGTGTGAGTTATGCCCTTATTATGGTCATCATCATGGTGGTGATCCAAATGGTCCCAGGTTTTTATATCGGTTCGCGCTCGATCAACATCCTCCTTCAAGGAGACACGGGGCGAAAGGCAGTGGCCGAGACAGTGGTTACCGAAGACGGAAACCTTTCTGAAATTAAGATTCTGCACGGTGGGGATCAGTACGGTTCGGTTCCTCAGGTTCTTGTCAACAACAAGAAAGTGGATTTTATTGAAGCTAGCCTAATCAACGGTCAGGTTGAGAAAGTGAACCTGACTGCTCCCGTGCCTGAAGCTTACCTGAATGCTCCCCTGACTGTCAGCTTTTCTGGGGGAAACCTTAATAATCCTGAAATTTCACCCGGGGATGTGGAACCATTCAATTACAAACTGGGAATTTTAATTATGGCAGTGGTGACAGGAGCCTATGTCATAATAGGTGGGCTGAAAGCAGTAATCATAACCGATGTGATCCAGTCCGTGCTCTTGCTGATGGCTGGACTTCTTGTTGCCTTCATCACCTTCTCTCAGCCTGAAATCGGCGGATGGACCAGCTTGATGGAACGGGACCTTGGGTCTGAAGGAGTGGAACGGTTTCATCTCTATAATTCATCCAATCACCCTGCACTGCCCTGGACGGGTGTGCTCAGTGGATTGATGGTCTTGCATTTTTATTACTGGGGAACCAACCAGTTTATTGTGCAAAGAGCCCTTTCCGCGACCACCGACAAGGAAGCCAAAATGGGGATCATCGCAGCCGGATTCTTCAAGCTCCTAATTCCCTTTTTCTCCATAGGTACGGGAATAGCCGCCTATTATCTTTTCAAGGACCGTAACCTTGAAGTCGCTCAGGATGCGGTTTTTATCAAACTACTTACCGAATTGATCTCTCCTTTGGGTTTTGGCTTGGTCGGACTGATTGCCGCCGGGATGATCGGGGCAATTCTTTCTAGCCTAGATTCGATGATGAACTCGGCCGCCACCATTATGACTTTTGATCTATACAAGAAGTATATTAATCCGGAGGCGGATGACCGGAAACTCATTTCCGTCGGGCGGATTTGGATCATTGTTTTTATAGTGCTTGCTGGATTCATTACTATTTACACCATGGACCCGAATTCCAAAGACAGTTTCTTTCTGCATGTGGCCAAGCATCAGGGTAATCTTATTGCGGGCGTGGTGGTCGCCTTCTTTTTAGGCATGTGCTGGAAACGGGCCACCGCTAGCGGCGGAGTCGCAGCCATTCTGGCCGGGGTGCTCTTCAGTTACTCTATTCCCGTATTCTACGGCAACCTTGCGGAAGGCAATCAATTTCTCATCGATCTTTTCGGAGAGAGGCTCAATTTTATGCACGGAGCCTTTGTCTCAGCTCTTCTCAGTGCTGTTGTACATGTGGTCATAAGCCTGAAGACTCAGCCCGATGAAGAGAAAGGCAAACTCACATGGACCGGACTGGAAATATTCAGCACAAAAGAGCTCTCGGTTTTCGTAAAAACCCTTCTTTTTTCACTGGCGATCTATGCAACCCTCGCAACTTTAGTGGTTATGCAAACGCTCACCCCTGTAATTGCCGCATGGATTGGCTCGCTATGGACATTTGGGTGTTTTTTCCTTTCTGCTTCTAGCAAAGCCAAGACCTCAGGTATATCCGTCTTCGCAGAAGATCGCTTCTGGGCAGGTGGTTTGGCTGGCAGTGCAATCTTTATGCTTTTCTTTTTTTTCTAAGCCTAAAGAACAATCTTTTCCGCCAAGTCCTCGATAGGATAAGTCCAAATTTCAGAAAGCGTCGGGTGGTACCAATCCGCTTTCGCCAATTGGTGGACTGTTGCTTTCAGGAAAACTGCAATGGATAAAGCATGAATAAGTTCACCCGCGTCCTTTCCAACGCATTCTGCCCCCATTACGACACCGGTTGATTTTTCAGCATGAACTGCAACATATCCGTACTTTGCTTCCATAAGGATGGATTTTCCATGGTCATCAAAGGGGTAATCAGAGGATAAAAACTCAATGCCTCTCTTCTCCAACTCATTAGGCAATAAGCCCACCGTAGCCACCTGAGGGTCGGTGAAGACCACTCCAAGTAAACTATCATAAGCAATGGCTTTTGGTGACTTACCGAGAGCATGCATTGCCGCGGTCTCTCCCTGACGAATGGCAACATGCACGATCTCATGAGGACCGGCACAATCCCCAGCTGCATAAATATGAGGAATCGAACTTTGTTGGAAGGCATTCGTTCGGACATGCCCACTGCTCTCAAGTTCCACACCAATCTCCTCCAAGTTCAATCCATCCGTCGAAGGCTTGCGTCCGAGTGCATGAAACAAGAATTTGGTCTCTAGAGTCTCTTTTTTTCCACCGTGCAGGTAGTTGACTCGAATGGTTTGCTCGTTGATTTGCTTCAACCCTTCCATAGTCACCCCAGTTTTCACGACCATGCCTTCCTTAGCAAATTTTTCACGGACACAAACCGATGAGTTCTCGGGAAATTCTCTTAAAATATTTTCACTGCGTTGCAGTAAAGTTACTTTTGTACCAATACGATTAAGAAATTGGGCAAGTTCGCAGGCAACTATACCACCACCTAGGACAATTGTTTCATCGGGCACTTCCTCTAGTTCCAAAACGTCGTCACTGGTTTTAAATCCTACCTTGTTAAGACCTGGAATAGGAGGCATCGCTATTTTTGATCCTGTCGCAATCAGAAAATGATCAGCTTTCAATTTTCTACCGTCAGTTAGCTCTATGGTAGATTCATCAAGAAATCTTGCCCCTGATCTATACAATGAAAATCGATCGTCCTCCAATTGTTGAGTCCGATATTGAGCAAAGTCAGAGATAATTTCTTTTTTTCTTTGCTGCATCAAAGTCATGTCAGGTTTTAATTTCACCTGGTCGAAACCAAAAACATCGCCCTGCCCTGCCAAATGCAAAGTTTCTGCTGAGTAAAGTAATGTCTTGGACGGCATACATCCTCTCAAAATGCATAATCCTCCGAGTGTATTTGCCCCGTCGACTATAGCTATTCGTCTCTGTCCCTCATCAAAAAAAGTCCTTGCACCAGCGTATCCGGCACTGCCTCCTCCGATAACAATAACTTGGAATTGCTTCATATGAATTATTTAAATTGTATTTTCAACATTTTGTTTTTTAAATGAGGTAAGTTTTTATTTTACACTAGTAATAAGATTATACACTTAATTTTCATATAAAAGAATTTGTCATACAATCATCATGATCAAGCTTCAAGAATACAAACAAGGCGAGACTGTTTTGCCTGCCGGTCAAATTGGCAAGGGTTTCTGCATCCTTGAAGAAGGTGTCCTTGAAGTTATAAGAGATGAAAGAGTCCTTAGTGAAATTGACCGTCCGGGATCAATTTTCGGTGAACTCAGTGAAATCCTCGGCTTAAAGCGAGACGCTGTGATTCAAGCAAAAACAAATGCTAAAGTCAGGCATGTAGAAGAAAGCATTTCTGATATTGTATCCAAAAATCCGAAAGTGGCTATCAAACTAATCAAAACTTTGGGTAGAAGGCTTTACAGAATGAATCGGATTGCTGCCAAAGACGCTGCCAGAAAAGATTCGCATGTAGAAACTGAAAAAGGGATTCAAATTCTTGTTGTTGATGACAAGCCAAATATCATAACCCAGATATCTGAAATCTGCTCGAGGAGCGAATGGACCGTTAAAAGTGCCATCGATGAAGCATCGGCACTAAGAGCCTGCGATGATACCGGTTTTGATGCTATTTTAATAAGTATGGGACTTCCCCTTGATGTTCCCATAGATCTTAGAAGAAAACTGAAAACCACCCATAAAGTGCTCAGCACACCAGTTGTGGGTATGATCGTCAAAGGAGATGATGCGGCTCAGAAAAAGGCACTGGATGCAGGATTTGCTGATTGCGTGGAAAAACCCTTTGATTCCACCAAAACGGAGGCTACCCTCTATAAGGTGATGGGACTTGATTCATCCGCACGTTATTTTAAATTTAAAGAGGATTTTCTGCTCTTCACAGTTCCATCGATATTGTCTGATTTCGTAATCAATGATATCAAAGACAACATGGATTTTAGAATTAAAAATACCATTAACGAAGGCATCACGAAACTTGTTATTGATGTCTCCGGACTTGAAGAAGTAGAAGAGAGTGCGATCGAAGTAGTAGGCGAATTCGCTGAAAAAATCGAAGACATGAAATTACCCATGCGTGGCACAATTATCGCCACAGGTGATGATGCTGAAATGTGGAATAATTTGGATGGATGCGAGGAATGGGGAGTGTGCGAAGATCTTGAAGCAGCTAAAGAATATTTGGCTCGGGACCCTTCTACTGATGAGGACTAGACTTTTCTTCCATAAATTGTACATCCTCTAGTAATGAGGGCATCTAATGTGGAAGAAGTATCCAAAGTATTTTCCTCCACGCAAGAAAAGATAATTTCGAAGTTGTATGCTTTTGACCCTAATTCCAGTCAATTTTCTGATGATTGGAGCAGGAATAATGGCGGTGGTGGAAAAACGCGTGCCTTTGCTCGTGGAAATCACCTGGAAAAAGGAGGAATTAACTTCTCTGATGTGAAAGGAGATACACTTCCACCTAGTGCCATTACCAACAGACCCGATTTGGACGGGGCCTCTTTTCGGGCAATGGGCGTATCAATAGTATTCCACCCTTTTAATCCTTATGTGCCAACCGCACACGCAAATATTCGTTTTTTTTCTGCGATGAGTAAGTCTGGAGTAAATTCTTGGTGGTTTGGTGGAGGCTTTGACCTCACCCCCTACTACCCTTTTCGTGAAGATGTAGTGTTTTGGCACCAACAAGCCAAAAAACTATGTGATAGATATAAAGATGGTTTGTACCAGAAATTCAAGAAACAATGCGATCAATACTTTTATCTTCCGCACCGAAACGAAACTCGTGGAGTAGGTGGAATATTTTTTGATGACCTCAAAATTGATAACTTTGATAAAACATTAAGTTTCTGTGGAGATGTTATATCAATTTTTGGGGATTCCTATTTTTCGATTTTTGAAAAACGCAAAGACACCCCGTTTCAAAAGCAGGAGAAAGATTTCCAAAAGTACCGACGGGGAAGGTATGCGGAATTTAACCTTGTGTACGATAGAGGGACTCTATTTGGCCTTCAGTCGGGCGGGCGAACAGAGTCAATCCTTATGTCAATGCCCCCTGAAGTTACCTGGACATATAATTGGAACCCAAGTACGAACTCGAAAGAGTCAGAGCTTTACGAACATTTCCTAAAACCAGTTGACTGGCTAGAATAAATCCATGAACTCTCGAGAAAAATTCTTAGCTGCTATGAATGGCAAAAATACCGGCAGGCCACCAGTTTGGGTGATGAGGCAAGCAGGCAGATATCTTCCAGAGTACCGAAAACTGAAAGAAAAACACGGGTTTCTTGGCATGGTTAAGAATCCTGAGCTTGCAAGCACGGTTACACTTCAACCGCTCCAGCGGTTTCAACTTGATGCGGCAATTTTATTTTGCGATATCCTGGTCATCCCCGAGGCTATGGGACAACCATACAATTTCCGAGAAGGAGGAGGGATTGCAATGCAGGTCCAGCTGGAATCACAAAAGTGCGTTGAAAAGCTAAACATCGAAAACATTGCAGATAAATTAAGCTATGTTGAAGGTGCTCTACGCATACTTCGAAATGAATTAGGTAACAACAAAGCGCTCTTAGGCTTTTGTGGTTCACCATGGACACTTGCTTGCTACATGATAGAAGGCGAATCTAAGGAGGGATTTCCCAAAGCTGTCGAGTGGGCCAAAAATCATCCCATTGCTTTCAATTGCTTGTTGGAGAAGATTACCCGGGCAACAATCAGTTATTTAAAGATGCAATCCGCATGCGGAGTAGATGCAGTTCAAATTTTTGATTCCTGGCAAAGTATTTGTCCACATGATAAAGCATGGGAATGGTCATTAAAATGGATACATCAAATCATTGATGAATTAAATGAATCAGTCCCAGTTATACTTTATGCAAAAGCACCCATCCAAAGAATTGATCTCCTAAGAAAAACTGGTGCAAATGGTCTTAGCGTCAGTCAAGTCATTGACTTGTCTGAACTTCGGGCAAACTTGCAGGATAAATATGTTCTTCAAGGAAACCTTCCCCCTGAACTACTTGAAACAGATGCTAAAACGGTTAAGAAGAAAACATCTGATTTTCTTCATCGAATGAAAGATGATCCTGCACATATTGTTAATTTAGGACATGGCATACGACCGCAGGCAAAGATTGAGTGTATGGACGCACTGGTTCGAACAGTCACTGAATTCAAGCCCTAATCGAGAATATTTTTTAATCTGCATAAATCTCCAACCGCCTCTTCGAAATCTTCAAAACCCTCTACAATTTCAATTTCCATCCTGACATAGTAAAGAGGAAGAATGGGTTTGTAGTGAAGTGGTATACGCACGGCATCCTTCTCTGTAGTAATCATCACATCAGCACCTAAATTTTTAGCCTGTTGAAACATTTTATCCAGTTCTGTGCTCGAATACCGATGATGATCCAAATAGCGCTGTTTAAAACGTATTTCTCCGGACATCCGGTTTATCAGGTCCTCAAAACCCCTCGGCGAAGCAATTCCGCAAAAAACGCCAACATATAATTCATGTAAATAATTAATCGACCTCTGTTCATCACCGTTAACTTCCTGAAAATGACATGGTCTGTGTACACATCGAATAATTTCTGCATCCCGATTATATTTACGAATAGTTTGTAAAAGTTCTAAGTCTGGTTCGACTTCAGACTTTGTAAAAAAAACATAGGATGCCCGAGACAAGTGCCTCACTGGTTCCCTTAAAATCCCTCTTGGCAAAAGACACCGATTACCAAAAGGGTTAGTTTGATCAACAAGCAAAAGATTTAATTGTCCTTTTAAGTGCAAATACTGGAATCCATCATCAAGAATTATTGTATCTACCCCAAATTCCTCAATGGCATATCTTCCCGCCTTAACCCTGTTTTTATCAGATATTACGACTACACCCGGTAAATTTTTTGCTAACATATAAGGTTCGTCCCCAGCCTGTTCTGAATTTAAAAAAACTTGCTCACCGTCACTGACAACATTAGGTAACTGTAAATCTCTTAATCCAAACAAATTTGCAAAACTTCGTGGAACTCGCTCCTGCTTGCTTTTATATCCGCGGCTCAAAACAGCTACTTTCCTCCCTTTTTTAAGTAATTCCTTTGCAAAACGCTCGACTACAGGTGTTTTACCAGTACCTCCTACTGTTAAGTTGCCCACTACCACGACCAAACAATCTAATGGTTTGTTTCTAAAAATAATGCGATTCGAATATAGAAATAACCTGATCCTGACAATTCCCGAAAAAACAAAAGAGAATGGATGTAAAATCAACCCAAACAATCTTGCTGAGACCGACAAATCCCTATCGTATAAAACGCTCTCAACGAAGCTTTCAAAATCACTCCATTTTTCAATAATCCAACTATTGTTTTGCGACGACACTTCCTACCTAGTAATGAATTTGACTTCTCTTTCAACCCGTTTCCGACTATTAATGTAAAGATCCCTTTTCACAAATCATATTAATTTTTTTGTCAGCCCAGCTTAGATGCAAGTCACTCTTCTCAAATCGAAATTACACAAAGCAGAAATTACTTCCGTGAAGCCTAATTATTCAGGGAGCCTTTCAATTGACCAAACCTTGATGGAACAAGCCGGATTTTTGCATCACGAAAAAATTTTGGTAGGCAATATTACCAATGGTGAGAGGTTTGAGACATATTGCATACCGGCACCACATGGATCAGGAGAAATTGGGCTTAATGGTGCTGCTGCTCACAAGGGAAAACCTGGTGATCTCGTAGTCATCATGACTTTTATAAATCTTAATCCTGAAGAAGCTGCAGTTTGGGAACCTCGTTTGGTCATTGTAAGTAGTAGTAACAAATCTTACGACATAGTTCCCTCTTCAAATACTTAATTTCATAATGATCGATTATAAATTACACATCCCAGGCCCTGTAAATGTCTCCGACGGTGCATACAAAGCTCTAACGACCCCAGTGATGGGACACAGAAGTAGTGACTTTGTTGATCTTTACAACCAATGCCAACCTCTCCTGCAAGAGCTATTTAGGACCAAGGATCCTGTATTTCTCTCTACATCGAGTGCATGGGGAGTAATGGAAGGTGCAATCCGTAATTTATCTGAAAAAAAAGTTCTATGCTGCATGTGCGGTGCGTTTTCAGACAAATGGCTTGATGTGGCAAGAAGGTGCGGAAAAAAAGCGGATTCGTTATCTGTGGAATGGGGCCAGAATATTGACCCAGCTAAATTAGATGACATGCTAGCTACTGGGAAGTATGACTTGGTGACTTTAGTTCACAACGAAACATCCTGCGGAATGATGAATCCTTTGGAAGCTATCATGTCAGTTTTATCGAAATATCCAGAGGTTCTCTCAGTAATAGACACGGTTAGTTCTTTCTCTGTCGTCCCGATTGCAAAAGATGAATTGGGCATTGATGTCATTCTGACTGGCTCCCAAAAGGCACTTGCTCTCCCTCCCGGGCTTGCCCTTTTTTCAGTTTCAGAAAGAGCCTTTGAAAGAGCCAAAGGCATTGAAGGAAGAGGCTATTATTTTGATTTCATAGAATTTCTGAAAAACCATGAAAAAGGAATGACGCCAAGTACGCCGGTTATTCCATTAATTCATGGCTTGCATTACACCCTAGAAAAGATTTTCGAGGAAGGTGTACAGGAAAGATATGATCGACATCACATGCTTAATCTGATGGTTCATAGTTGGGTAGAAAAACATGGATTCGTTCTTTTACCTGATAAAGCATTTGCTTCAAAATCATTAACTTGTGTGAAAAATAATTTAGGCATCAATGTCGCTGGTTTCGTTAAACAGTTAAGAGAAGAAAAGAAACTTTCGATTGATGGAGGATACGGAAAAATCAAAGGTGAAACCTTTCGAATTTCCAATATGGGTAATGAAACAGCTGAGACAATTGAGCATCTCCTCACTCAAATGGACGAAATACTGCCAAGATTCCGATAATATTGATTTTTAACAAAATTCACCTGTATTTTCCTCATGAAAAAACTTGTCATTGCCGAAAAACCTAGCGTTGCAAGGGATCTTGCCCGAGTCCTTGGAAAAATACCTAAAAAAGACGATTTCTTTGAAAATGATGAATGGATTATTGATAGTGCTGTAGGACACTTAGTTGAGCTCTACATGCCAGATGATTTTGACCCGAAACTAAAATCTTGGAAAATATCTAATCTACCAATCATTCCACCTGCTTTTGAACTGAAGCCAATTGCTTCGAACAAGAAGAAATTTCAACAACTCAAGAAGCAGTTGAAAAGAAAAGATGTCGAATTAGTCATCAACGCTTGCGATGCAGGAAGAGAAGGTGAGCTTATATTTACCTACATTTATGAGTTATCGAAGTCCAAACTTCCTGCAAAAAGGCTTTGGATGCTCTCAATGACTGATAACTCGATCAAAGAAGCATTTACCAACCTAAGAGAAGGAAAACAGCTAAAGCCTTTGCAAGACGCGGCAAGATGTCGTTCAGAATCTGACTGGTTAATTGGTATTAATGGTACGCGAGCAGTTACAATCAAGCGAACTGCCTCGCGCGGGCGTCAAGTCTCAACGGTCGGGAGAGTCCAAACTCCTACCCTGTCACTAGTGATTGAAAGAGAAAAAGAAATTAAAGATTTCAGGCCTAAGACTTTTCATAAAATTAACGCCGATTTTTCACTATCTTCGGGAAACTACACTGGCTATTTCCATAAGGAGGGGTTCTCTAAAAATCCATCTGACAAACACGATCGCGTGGACCGGCTCTGGGATCAGGATGAGGCAAATTCAATTCTTGCTGACCTTAAGTCACACGAGTTCGCAGAAGTCTCTGAAGTCAAAAAAAGGTCACCACAGAGTTCTGGTAAACTTTATGATCTGACAACGCTGCAAAGAGAAGCCAATAGGTTACATCATTTACCTGCAAGTCGGACTCTTCAAATTGCACAATCACTCTACGAGAGACACAAGGCTATTACTTATCCCAGGACTGACTCCAAAGCTCTGCCGGAAGATTATGGAGATACATGTCGCGAAATTCTTCCGATTTTACCTAGGGAATTCAAAAGCTTCACAGATAAAATCATCTCTGAAAACTGGGTTGATCAGAGTAATAAGAAAATTTTCGACAACGCTAAAATTAGTGACCACTTTGCAATTATTCCAACGAATAATGTTCCTAAATCTTTAGATGATTATGAGCGTAGAATATATAATTTAATTGTTAAAAGATTCCTCGCTGTTTTTCATCCCCCGGCACAATGGGATGTTACTACTCGAATTAGTAAGGTGGGCGACCATTCATTTAAAACTGAAGGGAAAGTACTTGTGGAAGCTTCTTGGTTAGCGATCTATGGAAAAGACAAAATTACAGCTGACACTTTGGTACCGTTAACTGAGGAAGATAACCATAGGGGGAAGCTTGCAGATTGCTTTGTTGAAACTGATGAAACGAAACCTCCCCCTCGTTATTCAGAAGCAACTTTACTTTCTGCAATGGAAGGTGCAGGTAAACTTGTAGATGATGAGGAATTGGCAGAAGCACTTAAAGAGAAAGGATTAGGGACTCCTGCGACTCGTGCATCCACGATTGAGCATCTCATTAAAGAGAAATATCTGCGAAGGGAATCCACCCAAATCCATCCCACGATTAAAGCAGAAGATTTATTTGATTTCCTTAAGGCTGCTGATGTTGATGTGCTTACCAGCCCGAGCATGACAGGTGAATGGGAATATAAACTTAGAAAGATTGAGGATGGTTCCATGACTCGAGAAGAGTTCATGAAAGAAATTTCCAAACTCACCGAAGAATTTGTTTCAAAAACCACTGGTTTTCAAGAAACTGCTGATAATTTGAAGGAAACTGAACTACAATCTCCCATTAACGGTCAACCTCTCTATGAAGGTTTGAGTTTCTTTCAAGACATCAGTGGTGATTTCAAGATTTCAAAAAGTATTGCAGGAAGAAGATTGGAAGAACACGAAGTTCATTCATTACTTAAAGAAAAAAGAATTGGACCACTCGATGATTTTGTTGCAAAAACTGGTCGAAAATTTTCAGCAATGCTTAAACTTGAAGATGATTTCAAAGTTTCCTTCGTTTTTGATAAACCAGACCAAGAGGATTCGAATGAAAAAGAGCTGCTTAATGATGCACCAGAAGTCGCAAATTGTCCGGTATGTGCTTCAGTAATAAAGCAAACTGAACTTTCCTACATATGTGAAAAAAATAAGAAAGTATCTGATGGTGAATGTAATTTTAGGATTACCCGCAAATTACTGGACAAGGAGATCCCCTTGGAGGAATTACAAAAATTAGTCAGTGAGCGTAAAACTGGTCTGATCAAAGGCTTTGTGTCAAGAAGAACGAAAAGACCATTTGATGCCAACCTGATTCTCAAAGATAATGGCGGAATTGGTTTTGAATTCCCACCTCGTCCACCAAGAAAAAAGAAAACTGCGTAAATAACTATGCCGATTTATCAATACCTAATTGTCAATTCTAAGTCTGGTAAAGAGATA
>MDTB01073854.1_pt1 | contig 17732 bp, 33 predicted proteins | sample 811161 | NCBI WGS metagenome assembly MDTB01 (sample SAMN05326650, study PRJNA326480) | marine metagenome | isolation source: seawater | place: Mediterranean Sea | collected 2009
CAAGTTGTACCACTGATGGCAAAGCGTTTGAATCCAATGTTAGCGAGGCATGGCGGCCATGTTACTTTTACTGGTGTCATGCGGCTAGTTGGCTCCTAACGATTTCGACCCTGAATCCGCAGTCGTTGTCCCATGTTTCCTCTGCATACTTACGAAACTCACTCAGAAGTTCTGCCGGAGCCATAGCCTTGATCATCTCGGGATCGGTACAGAGAGGGACATTCTCAAATGTCTCGCGGGGGTCGCCGGGTTCAACCTGAAGGAAGTCCATAATATCAAAGATGGCTGCTTTCATCGCGCCCTCTTCTGTCAAGTGAACCGAAGCAAACATTTCGCCTTCCATCGAGGACGAGCAAACCCACAAGTTCATTAGATCACCTCCGTGACTCGCCACCAGCCCGGGCCTTGATCTACGGTGCGCTGCATAACAAGCGTGCGAGATCCAAACTGGCTTAGGAACTTGCGGTGCCCCGAATCATAGTCCTTTGAGGACAAAAGCGTGCTTGCCGCGATAACCAGCCTTGATGGCTGTGCCGGGTCTGAGTAGTATGGCGCTTCAAATAAGTCGCACTGCGTCTGATCAGTATATACTTGAAACTCTCTGTCAAAATCTTCCATCATGGAACTCCTTATTACTTCTATAATATAGCATTGTTTGGCGTCTGAGTCAAGGCCACTCTTGTCAAGAGAATGTTAAGACTCATTCTGGGCGTTTATCCAATGCTTCGCGGACGTCTCCCGAAAAGTGATTAGGAGTCATCGCTTGTAGCGTCGCTGCGCGCCGAGCGCGAATCGTCGTGCGGGCGGAACGGTCACCACAATCGAGACAAGTAGAGTACCCCAAGGCTAGTCGCCGCGCATTGTACTCCTCACCACATTCAATACATTCTGCCATATCCATTCTAGTCCTCCAGACCATTTAGTGCCCACACATCAACAGTATTTTGCGTACCTTGCATGAGTCGGTTGTTTAGCTTTTGCTGTTCGCGAGCGTGAGTGCCCGCATCGATAAAGTCGTTTTCAGAGATAGTGAAGGTCTTGCCTTCCCAGCTATCATCCTTTCGCGCACTGAACTCAAACAGATCATGTTCAAGCTCTTCAAGTTCGTTGGCTAGATCAGCGGATTCCGAGCCGCCCCACTGGACAACTTCATCTCGCAGGTCATTGATGCGCATGCGAAGCGAGTCCATGATGTGGATGATTTCAGTTTCTGTCAGTTCAATCTTCATGTCTTTTTTCTCCAAAGTACGCATACATTATCTCACATGCGAGAGAGAAAGTCAACATGTTTTTTGTCAAGAGAATGTCAAGGCTCATCGGCATCCAGTACGATGCCCTCTTCTGGCCACCCTGTGGAATCCAGCTTCAGGCCCATAATCAGCTTATCATGTGGCATAAGCCGTGAACCAGTTGGCGCGGGCCTATATCCAAATGAGTCTGGGTTCCATCGAAGACACTGCCAGTCAAGATTATCAAACACCGTGCCACGGAACCACGAGCCGCCAATCCAACCTAAACTAAACGCGAAGATTGCTACAAGAATATACATCATAGTTCAGCCTCGTCGGTAATCACCTCAAAGGCTACCAAGCCTGCGTTGCAAACGATCTGTTTCCCCTCTTTACTCTGCAAGAGCACGAACCCGCGCTCTGTGCCAACATACCAACCAGTCATTATAAGACCATCCGACCAAGTGGCTCTAACTAAATCACCGGGTTTCATCAAACACCTCTGCTTTATCTCTGTTTTTAGACCGTAAAGTCTATAATCGTTACTCCGCGCTCATCGTCGTTTACATCGGTTGAGCCGGAGGACATATTATTTTGCAACGGTTCGGGCTCGGGAGCGTACAACCTGGGTCGATGCTCCTCATGTTCTTCGGCGCGCTGCTCGCGTCGGAGTTGTTCAAGTTTTTCAATCGGTATAATAGACATTTCTGGCCCCCATATAAAATAACTAGGTAGCAAGAGAGCAAATGGTAGCCGAGGCGGGAGTCGAACCCGCACGCCCATTCGGGCTGGAGATTTTAAGTCTCCTGTGTCTACCGTTCCACCACTCGGCCATATCCACAAAGTTTACTTTCTACAGCTTCATGTGTAAAGTGGTACGACTCCGGGTGGAACAGTTCCCTCTACTATACCGCCATGCTTGGCGATCAAAAGGTTGACTAGTCCAACGGGAACGTAGCCGTACACCGTATCACAGGGATGTGATGGATCTTCTGCATACTCGCTAATCAACTCATCATCCATATTGGGAAATCCGAGTTCCACAGAAGAATACTTGTCGGCCCCGTCGACACGGGGATTACAGTATGAAGTTTCACTAGCTTGCACACTAACTGAAAATCCATCGGCGCACACCACTTTTTTGAATCTTACCATAGTTGTCTTCCTTTTCGCTTCTTACCAGCCGCTCGGATCGTTGAACGGGTCGGTTGGAATATGAGGGGCAAGCACAGCAGACTTGCGTGCCTGAACCTCCTTTTGTTTCTGTCTTGTGGACTTGCGGATTGCCTGCTCAGTTGCAACCATCCGAAGCATGTCATCATATGTCTCGGTGGTCACTACCGGGTCTTGGCGACGCTCCAGCAGTTCGCGAAGAGTCTGCAAGTGTTGGTCACTAAACAAGTTCGGCTCCTACCTCAACGGTGGATGCGAGGTTACCACCAAAGAAAAAGTGGGTGCCGTGCTCCTCAACGTCAACAGTATACATTGTGTCCACACCTCCGTGCGAGGAACTTACATCAAGAATGATGCCCTCAGAGTTCTTTAGGTAATCGTCACTGTCAATCGTGACTGGCTGGCCTACTTCAAAGATTTTTGCGCTCATACTAACTTCTCCAATGAGTATAGATTTTGGTTTACTCTTATTTTTCTGTTATCGTCAAACATATATATTGTGGCCGATGGCCAAGTGGGACTATCATGGGTTTGGATTACGATGCCCATGCCTCGTGCTCGGCCCTTGCCGATGGCGACAAGATCACCCCTCTTGAGAGTCTGACACTTCCTTTTCACGGGCCTTGTCCTCTTTGGCTAGCTCCATCAGTGCTGGCGCAAGGTCCGCTTTCGTCAGCTTCTTTGACTTTCTACGCTTCTGCGATTTGAGCGATGCGGCGTATGACTTCTTGTTCTTACTCCACTCATACAATCCCACATCTGGGATGCCAAGAGACTTGAAGACCTCATAACTGCGCTTTGCTGCAGCATATGGGGCTTTGATTGTCAAAACCCTCTCTTCTGCAATCAGGCCCGGTTCCCCGGCGGCCTTGTTTCCCTCTCGCACATTGATTCGACTCACATACCAATCAGACATTCATGTCCTCCTTTATTATCTATAATATAGCACAGGCGGCTGGGGATTGCAAGTGCTTATTTGTAAAATAGTTGTCAAGGCGTAACCTTTTCCAAAAACCTGTGCCAAAACTTCATCTCCAGCGTGCCGCTAGAAGAAGCAAAAAGGACACCATATACCCCTGTATGAAATCCCGAAGAATCTGTACCGATGTCTGTGATTACTCCGATTCGTGTCGTTGACATTCCCTCCTGAAAGGTGTTGTCGGTCACTCTAACCAGCTCTCCCATCTCAAAGTTTACTTTTCTCCGATCTGACGACATCGTTATATAACTTCCGAGCGGCTGAACTTGCCGAAGGTTTCAATGTAGTGTTTGGATGCCCGAAGTGAACCAATCTCCTCGATCCATTCTTCACCGTACTGTTCCTTGCACCAGCGCACGAAGCCTCGCATTGTCTTGATCGCCTGGATCTTACCGCCAAAGGGGTCGTTCCTGTCGTAAGGGATCGTGTGGTGGGTCTTCATAAGATAGTCAACGACGCGGCGAGTGCTCTCCATCCCGATAGGATCTTCAGTGTCAATAACAATAACAGTCTTCATTTCTATACCTCAGTTGCAAGCAAAGGAAAAGACAAGAGAGCCTCATCCAATACCGAACTCAATATCTTGACCCGATGGTCTTCACTGTCTAGGCTCTCAATCTCTTCAATAAGAGGAGGGATGGCCTGAAACTGCATATCGTACAAAAGGTTTATTCCAAACTGATACGCGCGGATATGTGCGTTGTCAATCTCTATCTGGCTATAAGACCCGCTGGTGTCTTGTGATTTCTCGTTCGTCATCTCTATCCTCTTTATATAATATAACTGATCCGGTCGCTGGTGTCAAGCCTCGGATGTAAAATAGTTGTCAAGAGTCCGTTTTGCTGCGTGTACAATGACCTTGCTCGATCATGTGGACAGCTTGACGTCCAAACCAGCCCTGCAAACTCCAAGCCAACCCTGTGTCAATGAGCTGCTGCCATGCAGCATAATACTGTTCTGTTGTCTCGGCATCGTATACACCTTCGGCGATCATGATTGCATCAAGGTTACTCATCGTGACACCTCGACTGCCGCGGCAATGGCCTCAAGGGCTTCACTGTCGCTCATCCGGTGTGATGTACCGGCGGCGATCAACTTGGCGCCAAACATGCTCTTAAGTTTTTCAGACTGCTCGAAAGGGATAAGCTCATCTTCAATAGAATGAATGATGGTTGTACGCCCACTGATCGTCGCCCAAGGTGCATATAGTACCCACGCTGGAGCTACAAGGATCATTGGCAACTTGGGTGCAGCGACCATTGCTACTGCACCACCTCGTGATGAGCCAACCACCACATCAGGCTCGTGCACACTGACTGCGTTCCGCGCGGCCATCACGGACTGTTCCCAGTCGGACTTGTCCAGTGCTGGGGCGATTACTTCATGGCCGAGTCCGCGGAGGAACTGGGCCTTAGAGGAAGTGGGACTAGACTCTAGACCGTGCAGGAAAAGGATTTTCATTGATAACCTCACTGTTCATATATATTATAACCTATTCATCTCCATATGTCCAGTCAAAATCGTAATGATTTTTGAAATAATCTGGGTCGTCTAGTTCATCTTGTGGCGGAGAAACAATCTCAAGGAAGTCAATGAACTCTTCTGTACGCTGCCCCTCCGTAAACCAATAGACATCCACCACCAAGATTCCATCCCAGTAAAGTGGGCTAACCGCCTGCTGGGGTGCATAAATGAGCATGTCGTTATCTTCTTCTGTTGGTTCATACTGTGCAGGGTCGGTAAGCACCACCCCAAGCCAATCAGAGAAGAAAACGACAGGCCGAACAATCATACCTCTTGAGATAGCAGGGGAGTCGTCGTCATCGGGGCGTGTTAGCTTCATCAAGCATAAATAGGTGCCTGAGGACTCTTAATCTCCCAGAAAGAGCATTATTCCTCGATGGGCTCTTTATAGCTTGAAGGTAAGACGCTGATAATATCCCATTCGGGATGAACTTCAGCTAGAATCCTTTTGGTTCTTTCAACCGAGTGGGGAGTGCTAATGAGTGTTGTGCGGACCTCTGAGGGTTCGTACTCATTGATGTAAGTGATGTTGTAGTACGCGGAATCTTTTGTCATCTGTTGCTCTCTCCTATCGGCAGGTCACCATCTCATTTTGATGAATATTCCGCCATTTTTTTCCTCTGTAGTAAACGGAGTAAAGGCCACCCCTTGTATGATGGCGCTTGATGACCACCGCCCCTTGCATGATAGCGGGCATGTCGCGTATGGAAGCAGGGTAGACCGTTACCAAATCACCCACCTCAAAAGGTTCGCTTTGCTCACTCATGTTTATCGTACTCCTTATTACTTCTTCTAATATATCATAACTAACTATGCATGTCAAGCATAATAGCCTTGCCCTGCGTGCATACCTGTCTGCCAAAGAGGAAAATTTTGGCGCGAACTTTTTCACCAACCCCCCGGCCCCCCGGCGCGCGAGGCGGCGCGATTCGAGGCGAAGTTTACTTTTCATACTTTTTAACCTCGGCTTCGGTGGGGACTATAATCTGTCGTCTTGGTGTTCCGCCGGTGCTTACTATCTCTATATCATCGCGGAGGACTTGTGCAGTAATCCAGACTCCAAGTGATGTACTGTAAACTACAATAGACCAAGGATCTGTATCCGACACATCCATGACAATGCCATATTCATAAACCGGATCGTAAGGCCACACATTTCCTATGTCGTCTGCGCCCCAAAGTCCGTAGTCTGAAATCCATCTAACTAAATCTCCCTTCTCGGGAGCCTTTGTATCCTTGTCGGCTGGGGAGCTTTCCACATTAGTATATATTATGTGGGACTTAAAACTTCCAAGTCTTCCAAGAAATGCCAGCGCTGGATGGATGTAGACGTCCAGTGAACCTGAACCATCATTGCAACACGCTCTTCCATAATATCAGTTGTCGTCTTAAACGACCCGCTAACCCCTGAATCAAATGTAGTTGGTGGTTCCCTGCGGAGAGCGTCGAGGAAGTCACTCCTATAAGCACTAGTCGTTCTGGGTGCTGTAAGTACAACCCCGTGGTCGTGCTCGTCGCCAAAGAGGTCTCTTGACCGCAACTTCACTAGTGCGCCTTTTGTGAATGATTCCGCAGGTTCTTTCATCAAGGATATGTAGTTGCTTTTACTCGTTCTTTACTGTTGCCGTTGATGATAAACAAATCAAGTTCATGGTTGACATTCGTGTGAGGCCCAAAGAAAAGCCCGGAACGTACATGCGAGATAACTCAGAGTCACCGGGCACTGGCTTGGTACAGCCAAAAAAGTGAACGCTCACAATGCGTGGGATGCGCAGGCTAGTGCCACGGTGTCGAGTTTTCAAAACCTCTATCACAATCCCACGATTCCCGGGTTCATGAGCGTGTTCGACCAGATCGCCGATATAAAAACCGGGAGATCGGTTTGTTGTAGCTGCTCTTGCTCTATTCCTCGGCATCTTCTTCCTCTGGCTCCTCGGAGATTGTTTGGCGAACCCATGAAGCAATGTCGATTACTTGGCCAAGCTTCTCTTCTTGAGTTGGTTCCTCTTGCAAAGGATACTCTTCTTCACTCACGTTAAATATGTTTTCTGCCGCTAATACAATGTCTTCAGGGTCCATATCGTCATCAGCAGTAAGGCGCGCGAAGAGGAGTTTCACGATGCCCTCCTGTAAGTTCAACACTTCGATCTCTTTTTCTTTTTCGCGCTTGTTATCATGCAACCATGTGTGCAGTACTCTCAAAAATTGCAGCACTAGCTCTTTATCGCTCGTTGTAAAGTTTTTCACTGTTCTTATCCTTCTCTATACTTTCGGTATCGGGCCTCGAATCCCTCGCGAGGGGAGATGACTTTCAATTCTCCACCCGCATGCCATAGTGTAACACACTGGCGATCTTTTGTCAACCAGTAAACTTGGTATTTTGTTGATCCAGGGTGTAGCGGGGAAGATAACGTCAATCGGTTTATTGCAGTTACTATGCCAATTGTTAACTTACGAATCTCGTAGGGTGAACTGGGTGTCACTAAGTCTCCTATTTGAAAACTGTACCCATATCTCATCTATATTTTGACTACTATCCCACTTCCTGAACTATCGTAGGTGCGCATGCCATCGTACGCGCGGTTCTTAACATCAGACAATGTGGATAGATACCCATTCCTTCTCAAAACTTTGAAGGCCAGATTCTCAGGAGAGTATGCACCTCCCTGCTCAAGACCACAACTTCTCATTCTACGAATCTTGGCCTTAAGCTTGTCAGCCATCTTGTGGGCTGCTTTGTAATCTTCTCGGGAAAGCATCATTTCAGCGGCGTCGACCAGATCCATAAGATAGGCGGCCTTCTGTCTAACCAAATCTTCCTCAATTGTGTGGGACTCATGCTCTGGCTTTACAATCCAGCCGTCAGTCAGCACAGAATACATCCCAGTTGCAATGTGTATATCAGATGCACCCTCAATATAAAGCTCGACGTCGTAACCAGACAACTTAATGTCATGGTTCTCATTCCAAGCAATCCTTTTCCCGTCGAAATATCCTCTAACCAACTCTTCATCTTCGCCATATTCTTGCATGTCTACAACTATGTGGAGGTCAACATCTGAAAACTTCGACCAATTATAGTTTGCAATCGAGCCGGTAAGCTTAATATCGCGTACGTTCACTTTCAGATCCAGACTTTCAATAAAATCCATCGCAATCTTTAGCATGTATTCGCGGAGGAGAGGCTTAAGTTTATCTTTGTCGTCCCAGATTCGTCGTTCAAGGTCATCCTGAATTTGAAAACTGTCCAGGTCTATGCTTGCGGGGTCAACGTCCTCTTCAAAGCGGAGCCTGTCTGTTCCGGCTCGCTGGGTTTTATTGTCGAATGGGGCGCCAGTACCAAGATTCTTGTGGCCGGCGGTCTTGCTACTTTGCACTGTGATATCGTTAGCGTTACGGCGCGCCTTCGCCTTTTGTTGATACGGGCTTTTGAGCGGGGATTGCTCGGGCCGGGGCCGTTGATCCCGGGCCTCTCTTATAATTCTAATGTATTCGTTCCAATCTTTCATCTAAAAAACATCCTCAGTATATAATTAGTTGCCAATTTCTGACCAGACAGAAATGCCGTCTGATATTAAGGTTGTCTTTTGGGCCGCATTGTTTAAAGTAAGGCTCGTTGCAACACCCTCAATAGTATCAGATCCGGCGCGTGTGAGCACGATATTGTTTACATTCGAATATCCCGCTGCATCCTTAACAATGATTACCATGCCAGGGTTGTCACTGGCAGATGGTAGTGTCAGCGTGATTGCGCTGTCAATGCCACCCTCGGCAGTAGGTCGTGTGTTAACGAGAATAACACACTCGGTATCTGTTATTGTATATGTAGTGCCGGGGTCGTTTGCTGCATTGAAGGTTGTTACCCGGAGGGCTAATGAACCGCCAACTGTTAAAGTGGAAGCCGGGGAAGAATGATTGATCCCTACTAGGTCGTTGCCTCCGTCCACGAACAACATGTGTGTATTGTTATCTGACTCGACACGGAAATCCACCAGAGAGTCACCGGTTTGATTCACCACCACCTCAGGTACAGCCCCATCCATGCGGAAAGCTTCGCGAGTGTTTCCGGCGTCTAGTACCTTGAACACGATGTGCTTATTGGTGTACTGTTGCTTAATTTCTAAGTTGTTAGACGAGTTAATAAAAATCTTTGCTCGGTCTGAGCCCGCCTCCTGAAACTGTATGGCGGGTTGTGAGCCGTCTTGGGGCCCATGTAGTGTTAGTAGTTCTGGCGGGGCGTCTGTGCCAATACCAACCCTTGAGCCGGAAACGCACATCACTGTACTGTTCGCAATGTCGAATCCAATGTAGTCCTGCTCGAAATCGATTCCTGTATCCGAATCTTCCTTATATGTAATATCGTCTGTAGTCATCGTACCAGATAACTCAGCGGTCCCCAGTCTAAATTTATAAGCCATGTAAGTCTCCCTTGCCTTCGTACAGCTTCTGCTCTCCATCTTCAAAAGTAATGATCGTATTATTTGTCGGATGACTGATCACATGGATCTTCACAAAGTCGTCGAAAGCATCAAAGAATGCAATTGAGCCGCGGGGGGCTGGGGTTAGCCAATGGATGACTGTGTGCCCTGTTGCAAAGGTCGCTCCCTCAATCACCACACCCTCTCCAGAAATCCCGGTTTCATCTTTCTGGCGGCACACAGTGAATGTCCGAATACCCTCGGGTGCTCGGTTTGATGGTCGTTTTGGTTTAAGATCTTCGGGGTCCGTTGCAAGCTCCGTATCTTCCTGCGGTGCGGGCTTGTCATTAGTATCGTCTTCCGGGGTCATCTGTTCTCTCCGTTGTTGTTAGTAGTTTTATCAATCACAGAAGCGAAGTCTTCGGTTAGAACCTCGATGGCCTCTATCAATTGCTTTTCATACTTACTAATATTTTCTACACACTCTATCATTGCCACGTTTTGATGGCGCATCAACTGGTGTTCTCGGCGGAGGTCGGCGACCTCAGCTTCAAGTTTCTGAATTCTATTATTATCAATTGTTGCTCTTATCCACTTTAACACAGGGTTTATCTCCGGATGTTGTAAAGTAACTAGTTTGTTATCCAGGTTATATCAGCGACGTACCTTTTGATAAACCCCAAGCTCTTCATTATAAAACAGCTTCCAATCATTGGTGGAAGCACGGGTGGGATTGTGATCTACAAAGTCAACGTCAATGACCTTGCGAGGGTGTCGAGGCCTCGTCTCTTTTTCATATCGTATTCGGTCGAAAGCAACTTGCAGTTCAAGCTGTTTAGAATAGTCATCCAAAAGCTCCTTCACAATCCTGTCATTCTCTTTTATTCTTTTCTTCTTGGCCCGAAGGACAATCGGGTAAATGATTATAGTAGCAATCGATACTACTGTTATTGAATATAACACAAATTCAATCATTTTGCACCCCTATTTTGCTCTTTATGGACTTCCGGTGTCTCCGGTGTCTCCGGAATCGTCATCGTCACCAGCATCGAACTCATAATGATAAGCAATTTCGACAAGCACATTACCCGCGGGAATAACTGTAAACTGTACTGTGTTATCTGCAGGTTCATAATACCAATCCCAGTTCAGCGCGCCATCTTGGAAAACTCTAATCGTATCTGTATGAGACGGAACGTAAGTTAGTTCCCAAGACTCGTGTGGTTCAATCTGAGCAGATGCGTCTGCAACACCGGGGGACCAGTCTTCAGAGCATATATCTACAACAACTCCACCAAAGTAATTAGTCGCTTCCATGTATCTATCACCAATATCTATAGAGGAAGCTGGTATGGTGCATACCGACTCGGCTTCTTCCAAGTTGTTTATGCTAGATAAAAATACGGAACCACCTCTCTGATTACCATACCAAGTTATGAAGTCGTCTACAACTGGGAAGTGTGCGTCACTTTGATCTTCCTCATCCGAAACAAAGACGACCAGCAGGGCCGCGTCAGGGCGCATCCACGTGGCTGCATAAGGATTATTGACGATGTACTCGTATGCTGAGTCAAAGCCCTCCTCGCGGTGTCCTCGGCCCATTGCGGAGTACATATCCATTGCATCAACGATATCGTCACCGGGCACCAAAGGAAACTGAGCTTCGATTGAGGCTTTGGCAGGATCATTACTGAGCATGGCTAGCCGCCAGCCAGACTCTGGCAAGGCATTTATCATGGCCTCGATGCCAAGCATTAGTTGTGGGTCATACCTGTTCATTGAGCCGGAAGTATCGATAACCCAAAGGATGTCTACACCATCTACACTAAGTGGCTGGGTGAAATGGTCTACCCAAATCTCCCCGTACTCGGTGTCTCCTGGCACTTCAACGTATTCTGTGGTACCAGGAATTTCAACGTATACTGTTTCTGTGGGACCATGAGAGGACATGATAGTATAGTCCGAACAACCCACTGCGATGATGATTGCAGCGGAGAGAAAAGCTTTTAATAATTTTGTCATGATGCATTACTCCCCCCTAGCCCTAAGGTAAGCAGCAATATCAGTCTCTTTAATGTCCCAGACTGGTGCAACCCAAACAATATCTTCTACTAATTGTGGTGGAATCATCCAGTTCCAGCGTCCGATATCAACAGCACTGACGACGCCAATAAGACGGCCTCGCATATCAAAAACACCAGAGCCACTAGACCCGGGCCACCCATAAGAGTGAATAATTACATGACCATTTTCATAGCCAGCAACTTGGCCATCAATCGTCATAAGATCGTGGCTAGCTGGATATCCCGTGTACGTTACTCTTCGGCCGATTAGTCTTTCGTGGTTTCGTGGCGCCGGGAGAGGCCTGTACTTGAGTGGCTCTCGACTGTTCATCTCAGGGATTAAAACAACCGCGACGTCTGTTCCAATGCCTCGCAGAATGGGCTCACCATAAACAGTTTCACCGTTGCGGCCCTCAATTATAACAACCGGATTGTCGTCAATGACATGTTGTGCGGTGACAACAATATGGTATCCGCCAACTTTAAAGTATGTCCCAGAGCCGCGGCCAGATGGAGTGACAACCCTTACGGCTGCCTTCCTTGAATCTTCTCGCACAGCAACCTGTTCTGTACCTCCGATTTCGCTAAGTTCTAGTCTTTCGCTGATTTCATTTTGTATAGCGACTGCAGAATTATTAATCGCTGTTTCAATTGTATTATCGGAGTCACGATGAAGTTGCGTCGCTGTAGGGATCAATACCCCCACAACAGCGCACAACACTGCAGCACCTAACAGATATTTTAAGTATTTCAAAACGGTCCTCCCCTTCACACCACCGAGACATTAAAGCCTCTATACCCAATATTAACTATAAGGCACAAATGGTTTTAGAAGAGAGAAGACAAAAAAAGTTAAACTTGGAGCTGCAAACTAAACACTGTTGGCAACTCTTCCAATCCTAAATCTTTTGCGACGAGGATTACGTCATCCCCTTTTATCACTTTGGCTCGGCCGTTCTTACCAATCGCAACCATAATTGGTTCGACATGGTAGCCACCAATAATCTTCTGTTTAAGGTCTTCAAATTCATTTGTCGTGCCGCTAAAGTAGTTGCCCTGGGATGAGAGATACCCCATCAATTCTTCTACTGGCATCATCGTAATCTCGCGTGTTTGATGAGCTAACTCATTGCCAATCGCAGATGTGGCACGATCTTCTCCGGTGGCGGCCCAGTTCTGCGCAATCTGATCCACCGTTGGGCGAGGGCTGATTCGATCTTGCCCAATATCTCCGGGGATACCGATATACTCTGCGAGTTGTTTTCCGGAAACTTCTTCCCACTGGTCCACACGTATAACTTGTAGGCCCTCGACTGAACGAAGACCGGGCTTCAGTGTGTCCTCAATATATTGGGTGACCGACTGTTGACCAAGCAAAACAAACTTAAGCATGACGTCTGCGTAATAATTTGCACCGTCCTGTCTTGTTGTCCCGGCTAGAATCTTAACGGTAGTAACGTTCAAGATGCCACGAATCTCGTTTTCAGTTTCGTCACGTTTTCCACCGTGCTCTTTAGCCATAGCAAGACGCATGTGCATCTTGTACGTGCGTTGGGTATAGCCAGTGTCCAGTTCTTGAAGTTTACTTTTGACTAGCTCGCGAACCTTTTCTTTCTGCAGTCTCTTCTTCTCTGTAATCTTTTCCGCGAGATGAATCTTTACTTTTTTCTTCAGGACTTTCTTTTGAAGCCTCTTATAGATCTCTTCTTTCAGCTTGGCCTCCTGTGCTGGCCCGGGCTCGCCTTGCGTACCCTGTAGTGTTGGTTCGTCGTCACCCTCTTGCGAGTATACTTCTGGTGCGGGATTACCCGACAAGTAATCAGCTTTGTATGATTCCTTTTGACTGAAGGTTGCTCCAAGATTTACCATCTTGCCCTTCACCTTCTCAGTCCAGTTCGCAGGCAAGTCTACTGTGGGATCCCAGATGGTACCTCGGGGGCCATCCAGATGAAGACGAAGTATGTCTGTTGCGACCCACCTCTCTGCAGTGGTCTCCATCTTCTCAAAGTTCTGCTCTGTCCACATGACAAGGATCATAATTGCCTCGCCAGTGAGGTTGCCGTTGTCGGCCGCGGCGTCCCACTGTAACCTAAGACGCTTAGCATGTTGCCGCATGGAAGTGCCATCGGCCATTGCTCGTTCGTCGGCCTTACGTTGCTCTTCCCAAGCCAGAACCTCGTCGGAAAAAGCATTGACGACAGCTTGCTTGAGAGCGCCTATATTTGAATCGATATACTTTACAAAATTAAATGCGGCTTCAATCTCGTCACTTCGATCCTCAGAGTAAACTCTCACTTTCATGATGAATCCTATCTCTCTTGCGTCCAAGTCTTGGGACAGCGTGGACAAGATCTCGTCAGAGGGATCGGTTAGCAAAATTCCTAGCTCTACATTTTTACCCATTTTAATCGGTTCGTATTTCTCTTCGTACTCTGAACCAAAGGGCAGGACCATCTGTCGCTTTGCATACTCGTTCGCGGCGTCCTGCAACCTTCTGAAGGCCCTCTTGAATAAAACCCCACCCTTCGCCTGAACTGTGCCGGGAGAGCCGCCACTGAAGCTTAGATATCGTTCTATTCCGAATGTCTTGCTTTCTCCGCCGAACAAGCCCTTCATTGTTGCCGTGCTTGATAAAGGTGAACTAGCAGGATAAGGCCATTTAATGCCCGTCCTCATGTGAGATCTGCCTGCGCCATCCGGCTTGAGACTAAAGATAACTTCACCATCGTCGTCGCCAACTCCGATGACTGTCCAGTTCTTAAGACTCTCTTCCATTTCGGATATATCATCTTGAAGGTTGTCCCAATCGTTGGGAGCAATCCATTCTGATTCCACAAGGCTCTTGCGGATCTTTTCCCTGTTCTCCCGATAGTTTCTATCGATATCGCTTTCGATGTAATCGATGAAGCTTTCGAAATCTTCAGGGGTATGACCATCCTCCATGCGCAGGCGGTGACGGACCCGAAGTACTACAGGTTTGCCCGGAGAATCTTGGAAAACTTCCCATTCGGTTTCTTCTGGGTAATAATCCATCTCAGAGTCAAGCTGTTGTGCAAAGGCGCGTGTTTGGTTGCTACCCCAATTTGCGGGGATGTACCAGTCATCCACCTGCTGTCCGTCTTCTCCGATGGCAATGTAATCGCCGTCGGCGTCGGTGTCAGATGAGTGCCATGGCAGTGGAATTTCATATTCAACCCCGCCGTCAGCGTAGACATAAGGATCCTCGCCGCCGTCTTCGACATTGGCGCTGGCATATGCATGTTTTAGATTGTTGCTCGCATATCTGTTGAGTTCTTCAACTGCGTTTTCATACTCTTCCCAGCGCGCGTTGGACTCGTCCTCTTCATCTTCGTCCACCGTGCGAGCGTCGTAATGAGGATCGTATGGTTCCTCCCAGTCGGGATTGTCGGCTTCGGGGCCGGACATGGCACGAAAGAAGTTGTTGAGGATTTCTCCGTCCCTGTTGTCGCCATAAGAGCCGCCGCGGCGAGTAAGGTCTTCAAATCTTGGATAACTGAGGCTTTCATCATCACCAAGAAACTGATCCCTTTGGCCATCGACTGCCCATTTTTGGACTGCGCTGAGGAATCCAGGGATTCCTTTACCATATACGCGGCGTTCGGGTACGGCGAAGGTGCCGAAACGCATGGGCTCTTCAAACTTGCGCAGGCGGAGTCGTGACTCGGCGCCGATCCCTTGAACACCCCTGTCTCTATCCCTGAAGATCTCTTGATTGTCGAAGTCCGAGATAGGCTTAAGATCCCTTGGGGCGGTTTCTTTGTTGTATACAGCCTTTCGGGCCTTCTCATACTCCGCAGTCTTAACTCTAACTGGGCGTATATCTGTTTCGCCCCTTAGCCACACACGGTAATAAAATGCCAAGTCTTCCATCGGAACACCCAACTGTTTAGCTTTAGCGCTCATGAACTGACCCTTGAATTTTTCTGGGTGGGATGCCATATCAATGCGCTGCTGCAGCTCTTTAAGCCATTTGTCGCCGTCGACAGTCTCGGCCCATGTTTCAATGTAAACCCATCGGCCTTCTGGGGTTTCTAGATCAAACTCCTTCGCCATCTTCTCGCGGAACTCATCCCGGTCCAAGCTATTCATTGCTCTGCCAAGGATCTGTGTTGGATCCAAATCCTCTTCTTGATCCATCAAGTGGTTTTCTAGCTCTTCTGATCGAACAATATAAGCAATGGGTCCGTGGCCCTTGGCTTCCGCAACAGCACAGTGGAAGTATTCGCTGCCCTCAGAGTGACAAGAGCGAATGTTGCTAATGTCAGACATTCGTAACACATCGACTGGGTGGCGAGAAATCACCACCGCGTAGTCAGATGGGTTAGCGACGTCGTCGTCAAAAGCTTTTTCAATTTGCTTGTGCTGGTGGTCTTTAGTGTAGAGCGCCTGCTTCGATTGCCACCATTCAAGAAGACTACTGTCAATGATGCCGGATTTCACTAGTCTGGCAATAGCCTTACTCATGCTTGTGTCCTCCTTCTTTTTTACTTTCTCTCCCTTGCGGGGGCCCGCTGGAATCTCCTTTTCAGTGGTGCGCTCTAGCCTTAGGTCTGCTACGTCGATCTCCACCTCGTACACGCCGCCACCGTCTTGCTGCAAGCGTTGTCGCTTTTGTTTTACCTTGTTGACTTTGAAACGGCGGACTGGGTCTGGCATCAGTTCCAAGTTTTGTTCAGGGACTTGCCAGCCCGCTTCTTTGAGCGCCGGAACAATCATTGCTAGTTTGCGTTGTTCCTCCGAAGCCAGCGGAAAATGGACGCGCATGGCGCCACCGAATAGATCTTCGAAATCATATGGCATGCCATCGGTTTCGCTCATCCAATCATAAATCTTTTCAGCGGAGTCTTGAGAGATCTCATTAAATAATTCCTGGTCTTCGAGAAGCTGCTTTTTTCTAGCTTCTCTAGACTCAATAATTTTTCCTAGAGAGTTTACTTTCTCACTGTACTCGCGAAATTCGGCGAGGATCTTCTTCATGCTTTTCATTTATGGGGCTCCGATGCAAATTGTGCATTTATAAATAGTACAATTTATGAACTAACGCCAAAACACCTGAATGATTATTATAGCGAATGCCAGTATGCTACAAATTATGGTTTTCGCGGTGAATGGAGACTCTCCCAACAACCACCATGTTAGTATCGGAAAGCTGATGTAGCTGGCTGTGAAGGCCAAGAATCTGGCAGTCCACAACTCACCTGAGGCTTCCATTATAAGCCTTGTGCCGTACCAAAAACAAAGCCCTACCGGGATTGAGTAGGTCGCGACTGCCAGGAGGGGTTTATCTTGCCACCAACTCCAAACAAACTGCGAGTTAAGTTGAAACCAAGCAAGTGCTTGGCCCGTGACGAACAGTAGTGCGCCATACAAAAATCTAGGATCCAATAATCAATACCTCTTCAGCCCTGTCCGGGTTGCTTGTAGGTCGATAAGCCTCCGTGAACATGAGTATTTCAGAACCAGAGTACAATTCAAGCAACTCCTTATTATATTTATATAACAAAATCCAACCAGGGACATCGCGGGACTTAATCATTTTTGCGAACTTCTTATGGTTGAGTTGGGGCCTTTCAGGGATCACAACGGCTGCTGCAAGATTTGATTTTATATACTCGGGCATTGCGCAGACGAGATAGTTTCCTGCATCCAGAGCAGTCGTGTAACTTTCCAACTCTAATGTAAACGGTTGGGCTTCAAAGCTTGCTAACTGATTTAACCTCATCTCGTTGAAATGTGGGGTGCCAGGGTCTAGGCGGCCGCCGGTTGTGGAGCCCTGCTCAGAACAGTGGTTCAGCACATAGAACAATGCTGAACGTAAAAATTCATCATCCGGCTGGTATACTTTCTTCTGCAGCATTGAGAAAAGCTTTTGCTCTCGGACTGGGTAGAAGCTACTGGCCATTTGGTATAGTTTTCCGGGATCCATTTGTATGCATTGCCAAAAGTCATACAACAAGCGATACTCCGTATATGCAGTCACCTTGTACCCTCTGGCTGCCAAACCAAGCTCGATAGAACCACCTCCAAGAAAAGGGGTAGTAATTGAAGTTTGGCCGAGAGGGATATGCTCAGCTATTACGCTAACTGCTAGTGGTTTGTCGTTCGGATACGTCAGTGGCGACTTCTGTGTCTTCTTTGCGTTCAACATCTTCTAATTGTTCCATGAAATATTCTTTAAGATCTGTAAAGCCGCCAATGAATTTCTCATTGCCAGAAACGTCCACCTCCACCACCATCGGCACTGTTTGCCAATCATACTTCTTCTTTACATTATGATAAAACTCCGGAGAGTTTTCAACCAGTGTAAGGACGAATTCGCTGCCAA